>CERI01007442.1_pt1 | contig 11071 bp, 9 predicted proteins | sample 350261 | NCBI WGS metagenome assembly CERI01 (sample SAMEA2620979, study PRJEB7988) | marine metagenome | isolation source: saline water (ENVO:00002010), including
AATTTATGAAGATGATTTTGTATTATCTTTTTATGATATTAACCCCCAAAAAAAAATTCATGCATTAGTCATCCCAAAAGGAAAATATGTTGACCTTGATGATTTTAGCTTAAATGCATCTCCTGATGAAATGGTTGGTTTATTAAAAGGGATTAATACAGTTGCTAAAAAACTTGGAATTTCTGTAGATACAGGAAAAGGTTACAGAGCATTAACAAATATTAGCGAAGATGGGGGACAAGAAGTTCCTCATTTACATTTTCATTTATTTGGTGGTGAAAAAGTAGGAAAAATGGTTGAGTGAAAAAGACTATAGATAGAAATTATTTAGAGATAACGTCTATCAATGCTCTGATTGAGAGCACATCTCCTAGCTTAGAGTGTTCAATTAATCTTGTAAAACCTGATGATTTTTTAATTAATAAATTTTTTTATAAAAATATTGGTAAAAAACACAGATGGACTGATCGTTTAGTTTGGTCAGAGTCAGATTGGATAAAATATTCTTCAGACCAAAAAGTTGAAACATTTATCTTGAAAGTAAAGAATGATCTTGCGGGTTATTTTGAGTTAATTTTTCATTCAGATCTTCAGGAGATTGAAATCGCATATTTTGGTTTGTTAGAGGAATACCATAATAAAAAATTAGGAGGATACCTGCTTTCAGCTGCAATCAAAAAATCTTTTGAGAATAAAAATTTAAATAGAGTTTGGGCTCATACATGTAGTTTAGATCATCAAAATGCATTAAAAAATTATCTAGCAAGAGGAATGAAAATTTATAAAACAGAGTCTATTAAAATTTAGTTCAAAGGGGGAAGTTTAAAAATATTTTTTTTTAACATTTCATTAATTTTAATAAATGAAAGATAGGTGATATTTAAATTTTGATATATATCCAAAGTTTGCCATCCTATTAAAAAATAATTTTTCTTATCAAAAAAAATATTGATTTCATTCTCATCTTTAAAAATAGTAAAATTTAAAAATTTATCATCAACAACTCTCTCATCTAGATTTTTAATTTGATTAATCAAAAATTTTTTATCAAGAATATAATCTAGAGGAGTATTTTTTAGTGGATAACGATAATAACTACCATCTTTAGTTTTTATTACAAAAGACCTTCCATTAGAAACTAAAACTTTTTCATTATCTAAATTATAATTACAAAAAATTTTTTTAGGATATTCGATGATACAATTACCTGTTTCAATCTTGCCATTAATATTTTGTTCAAAGTTAAAGCTCATGTTATTAATATTGTTTAAATTTTTTATTATATTGTCTTTGTTTGATCCCAAGGCAAAATTATGAAAAAATAAAATAAGAAAAATAAATAAAATACTTTTCATTAAAGGACTTCTCTTTTACCAACATGATTTGCTTTACTCACAATTCCTTCATCTTCCATCATGTCAATAATTCTTGCTGCTCTATTATAACCTATTTGTAATTTTCTTTGTAAAAATGATGTAGAGGCCCTACCTTCTGATTTTATAATTTCCAATGCAGATTGATAAAGCTCATCTTTATCTCCATTATTTTTTGAAGCTTCACCAATTTCTTTTTCATCTGCAAAATTTAATATTTCATCAACATAATCAGGTTCTGCCTGTGATCTAAGAAAATTATTAATTTTTTCTATTTCGTTATCAGATACAAAAGGAGCATGAATTCTAACTATTCTATTTGCTGAAGACATATAAAGCATGTCACCTTTACCAAGTAATTGTTCGGCTCCTTGTTCTCCTAAAATTGTTCTACTATCAATTTTAGAAGTTACTTGAAAAGAAATTCTTGTTGGAAAATTAGCTTTAATTGTACCTGTTATAACGTCTACACTTGGTCTTTGTGTGGCCATAATGATATGGATGCCAGCAGCTCTAGCCATTTGGGATAGTTTTTGAATATAGTTTTCAATTTCTTTGCCAGCTACGAGCATTAAATCTGACATTTCATCAACAACCACAACTATATAAGGCATTGGTAATTTATGTTTGGCATTATAACTGTCAATATTCCTCACGCTTTCCTTGGTCATCAGTCTATATCTACTCTCCATTTCTTTGACCACCCACCCAAGAACAGAAGCAGCTTTTTTAGCTTCTGTAATAACAGGACATAAAAGATGTGGAATACCTTCGTAAGTAGAAAGCTCTAACATTTTTGGGTCAATTAAAATAAACTTACATTTATCGGGCGTATGTCTGTAAAGTAGAGATAAAATAATTGTGTTAATACAAACTGACTTTCCTGAGCCTGTAGTTCCAGCAATGAGCAAATGAGGCATTGCAGCTAAATCTCCAATTATTGGAGTGCCAGAAATGTTTTTACCTAATGCTATTGGAAGCTTGATTTCTTTCTTCTTAAATTCTGAATTATTTAAAATTTCGTTCAAATAGACATTTTCTCTCGATGCATTGGGTAACTCTATACCTACAGTGTTGCTTCCAGGTATGGTCGCGATTCTAGCAGATTCTGAGCTTGTGTTTCGTGCAATATCATCTGAAAGATTAATAATTTTTGAAACCTTTACACCTGCTGCTGGTTCAAATTCATTTAAAGTAACAACAGGACCATGACTGACTTTTTTTATGTTACCATTTACTCCAAAATCTAATAATATTTTTTCAAGAAATTCAGGATCATGAGACTCATCTTTATTAGAAATTTCTCTTTTTTTTTGTATTGGAATCTTTAACAAATCTAATTCTGGAAGTTTAAATTTATTTTTTTCAACTTCTTTAATTTTTTCTGCTTTTATAAAAGGTAAATCGTCTTGAATTATATTTTTTATTTCGTCTTGAGGAATATATTCACTAATAACTTCACTTTTATTTGTGTACGGTTTATCATTTTTTTTATTAAAAAAATAAACGATTTTTTTTAAAAAACTTATAAATTTTTTGTAATTAAAATTAATACTTATTAAAAATAACCCTAAAGTTAATATAATTAAAAAATAATATGCTATAGTAGTATTTAAATTAATTAAATTACTTAAAAAATTTGCACTTAAATAATTACCAATAAATCCACCGTTTCCATTAATATATAGAGTGAAAGCATTTTCATAAAAATAACTAAGAAATAATGATCCAAAAACTGAATAAAGAATCATAAAAAAATTATTTTCAATTATTAAAAATAAATTTTTACTTTTGAAAACATTGACTCCGGTAAAAATAAAAGTGAATGATATTAAATAAGAGATGAAGCCAACAGACTGAAAAAATAAATCTGAAATATAACTACCTTGAAATCCTAAAAAATTTTTAATCTTCGTATTCTCGGGAAAAATGAAGTTTGGATCATCGGGTGAATAAGAAGTTAAGGCTAAAAGTAATAATAATCCAATAACCAATACAATTAGACCCAAGATCTCAATTAATCTGTAAATTGCAAATTGTAAGGCGCTATTAGCTATTTTTTTTATATTCATTTTAGATGAATCAAATTTACCACTTTGTATCATCTAATTTTTGTTGTTAAAATTAATTTGTTATGAAAATTTGTATAATAGGTAACGGACTTGTTAGTTTAACGCTAGCAAATGTGTTAATTCAAAAAAATTTATCAGTTGATATTCTGTTTAACAGTAAAAGTAAAAAATATAATAAAACAAGAACTCTGGGTATTTCTAGATCAAATGTTGATTATTTTAATAAAGAAATAATAGATATTAAAAAGATTTTATGGGAAATAAAAAATATAAAAGTTAGTACAGAAAATTTTTCAAATAATGAAATTTTAAACTTCAAGAATGATAAAAAACAAATTTTTTCAATTATTAAAAATTATAAGCTTTATGAAATATTAAACAAGAATCTAAAAAAAAGTAAATTAGTAAAATTTAAATATAAAAAGAATTATGAAAATGTGGATAAAGAAAAATATAAATTGATAATAAATTGTGATCCAAGTCACAAGTTAACAAAATTATTTACACTTGGTAGGTTTGATAAAAATTATAATAGTTACGCATATACAACTATAGTAAAGCATAAAAAAGTTATTAAGAATATTACTGCTTTTCAAAATTTTACCAAAAATGGCCCAATAGCATTTTTGCCTCTCTCAAATACTGAAACTTCAGTTGTGTATTCTTTAAAAAATACAATAAACAAAAATAAGAGAGATATTGATAATATAATTAAAAAATTTAATCCAAAATACTCTATTATCAAAATTAATGATTGTGAACGTTTTGAATTAAAATCTTCATTGCCAAGAAAATACTATAAGGACAATATTCTAGCTTTTGGAGATCTACTACATAATATTCATCCTCTAGCTGGACAGGGTTTTAATATGTCGTTAAGGGATATAAAATTATTATCAAAACTGATTGATGATAGAATTAATATTGGATTAGATCTTAATAGTTCTATTTGTTATGATTTTCAAAAAAATATACAAGATAAAAATTATATTTTTTCAAGAGGCATTGATTTAATTTATGAATTATTTAATTTTGAAAGTAAATTTGATACTAAATTAATTAGCAAGACAATAAATATTGTTGGCAAAAATAAATCTATAAATTTTTTTTTTAAAAAATTTGCCGATCTAGGTGTCAGAATTTAAATTTATTGCAGTGTTGTATTGTGATGGTCGTTAAAAGAATAAGTATTTAAGATTTCTGAAATTTTATTTTTCCTTACACTTAAATTTTTTGCTTCTAATAAAACTTGCTTTTCAGCTAAACTAAATGGAGATGCCATTGCTAAAGCATTAATTGTTTCATTTAAATTTTGTTTTTCCAAATTTTTCCAGTTAATAATAAAACCTTGCTTTTCAAACAAAGATTTTAAATCATTAAAAATTAATTTTAAATCCACAAATTTTAATTCTTCTTTTTCATCACCTAAATCATGTAGATAGTTCTCGTAATTAACCTGACATTCTCTGTATTTTTTTTCTGTTTTTAATTCTTTCATGATTTTAAATCTTATAATTCCTTTTAAATCGATAAAATATTTACCATCATCACTTTCTGTAAAATTTGTTATTTTACCCAGACAACCAATTTCATGGAGTACTGGCTTATTTAATTTAGACTCATCAAAGGCTTTAGGTTGTATCATGCCAATTAACTTATTATTTTTCATACAATCATTAATCATATCAATATAACGCGGCTCAAAAATATTTAGAGGCACAGAAGTCTTAGGAAAAATTATAAAATTACTCAATGGAAAAACGGGAATTTTTTCAGGTAAATCTAATCTTTTCATTTTATTCAAATTTTAAAATATGAAACTGTTATATAACTTTTTAATATTATTAACTATAATTATTTTATTATGAACATCCAGTTGGAAATTATTAAAAAAGTGTCAATTTTAATTGATAGAAAAAAATATGAAGAAGCCAAATATCTTTTAGAAAATTTTATTAGTAAAAATAAAAATATTAAAATTGATTTAAAACTTTATTATCAACTATATCAGGTATTTAATGCTTTGAGAGAATTTAAAATTGCAAAAAAATATATAGAAAAATGCATAAAGATAAACGAAAATAATCATATTTTTTTGAATAATTTAGCAAATATTTTTTTACTAGAAAGAAATATTGTTAAGGCAGAAAAGTTTTATTTAAAATCTTTAGAAAAAAAAACAGATTACTTAATAGCCAACATCAATATAGCAATATTTTATGAACATGTAGGTAAAATCGAGAAGGCAAAAAAATTTTATTTAAAAGCAATAGACTTATCACCTAAAAAAATTTCAATTTATTATAATTTAAGCAGATTAGATAAAAATTTTATTACAAAAAAAATTGTAGAGTTTTTAGATAATCTCTTGAAAAATGAAAACACTGAACTAATTGATAAAGCATACTGCCTTTTTTTATTGGCAGAGTATGAAAGAAAAAAAAAATTTTACAATAAAGAAATTGAACTTTTAAAAAAAGCACATCAAAACTTATTTGACTCAGATTTAAATATTAATAATCAATCACTAAGTTTTTGGTTAAACATTATCTCAAATGAATATGATAAATTTAATTTTATAAATGAGAAAAAAAATTATCAATTAAATAATCTTAATCCGATTTTTATAGTTGGTTTGCCAAGATCAGGCTCAACAATAGTTGAGGCCCTAATATCATCAGGAGACTCTATTGTTGAAAATCTTGGTGAAACAAATGTTCTTAATGGTTTAATAGTTAGTAATTTTACCTCAATTAAAGATAAAAAAATTATTAATATAGATTTAGACAAAATTAATAAAATTATTTTTAATTTTATTAAAGATAAAAATATTCTGAATACAAAAAAAAAAAATTTTACAGATAAATCTTTAGAAAATTTTTTTTATATAGATGTTATTTTAAAAATTTTTCCTAATGCAAAATTCGTCAATACTTGTAGAAATTTAGAAGATAATGTTTTTGCTATTTTTCATCAAGCATTGTTAAAAATGTCTTGGACACACTCAATAGAGAATATTTTAAATTATATAGATAATTATTTAAAAATAATTAGTTTCTTCAAAAAAAAATACCCAGATAAAATATTTTCGGTAGATCTTGAAGAATTAACAAATAAACCAGAGGAAATTTCAAAAAAATTATATCAATTTTGTGGTTTAAAATGGAGCGAAAATGCTCTTAAATTTTACAATAGAAAAAATTTAGTTGTGTCAACTGCTAGCAACATTCAAGTGAGAAAAGCTATAAATAAATATGATCATGAAAAGTATAGACCATATAAAGAATTTCTGAAATTTTTCTCAAATAAGTATGATTGGTTATCACAAGAATGATTTAATTATTGATTGAATTGCAATTTCTGGCTATTTATAGTGAATATTAATTGCGGGCATAGCTCAGTGGTAGAGCGTCTCGTTGCCAACGAGAAGGTCGAGGGTTCGAACCCCTTTGCCCGCTCCATAAAAATGAGTGAACTTTTAAAAAAGAAATGTATTCCTTGCGAAAGTGGAGTGATCCCTTTTGATATATCTGAAATTCATAAATATCAAAAAAAAGTTGATGGTTGGGTCATTAAAGGAAATAATGAAAAAAAATTTTTTTTAGAAAAAGATTTTAAATTTAAAAATTTTGTAGAAAGTCAAAACTTCATAAATAAAGTGGGAAAAATCTCTGAAGAAGAAGGACATCATCCAGATATTATCTTTGGATGGGGATATGCAAAAATAAATATCATGACACATGCTATAGAAGGTTTGTCAGAAAATGATTTTATTTTAGCCGCTAAGATTGATCAAATTTTTAATGTCTAAAATGTCTAGTTTTTGAAAATACTAAAACTGTATCAGTCTCATTAGCAAATTTTATTATTTCCTTGTCTCTAATTGATCCTGCTGGCTGTATAACTGCTCTAACACCAGATTGTACTAATCTTTCTATTCCATCAACAAATGGAAAAAAAGCATCAGAAGCTGCTACAATATTTGTAGGAGTTTTTATAAATTTTTTCATTTTATCTATAGCTATTTGGCAACTGTCTAATCTACTAGGTTGACCAGAGCCAATACCAATTGTTGATTTATTTGACGCTAATACAATTGCATTAGATTTGACATATCTACAAACATTGAAAGCAAATATTAAATTATATAATTGAGATGCTGATGGTTTCTTATTTGATACAATTTTGAAATCTTTTGTTTTAAAGACTTTCTTGTCCTCTGATTGAATTAAAATATTTTCATTAACAGAGTTAAATCTTAAATCTTCTGAAAGCACAAAATTTGATGCATCAATTAATCTTAAATTTTTTCTCTTTTTTAAAATTTTAAGAGCATCATTGTCAAAGTTGTTTCCAATTATTACTTCAAGAAATAAGTTATTTAACTCTAAAGCTAGTTTTTTATTAATTTTAAAATTACAAGAAACTATTCCACCAAACGCACTTACAGGATCACATGCTAGGGCTGATTTGTAACATTCAACTTTATCTTTTAATATAGAAACACCACAAGGGTTTGTATGTTTAACTATTACAGTTCCTGTATTTTTTGGAAGGGACTTAGAAATTGTTAAAGCTGCAAATATATCGCTGTAATTATTATAGCTTAATTGTTTACCGTGCACTTGTTTTATTTTTAAAAAATTATTATGAGAATAAATTGCACTTTCTTGATGAGGGTTTTCACCATATCGTAATTTTTCAACTAATTTTCCATAAATAAGTCTTTTTTGAGGAAAATTATTCTTAGTTATTTTATTAAAATAATTTGAAATAAGAGAGTCATAATAAGCTGTCTCTGTAAAAGCAATTTGAGACATTCTCTCTCTAAAACTCTGTGAAGTTTTTCCTTTAAACTTTATCATCTCTTCAATAAAGTCGTCATATTGATCAATTGATGTTATAACTGATACATCGTTATAATTTTTAGCAGCAGCCCTAACCATAGTTGGACCACCCACATCTATATTTTCAATAATTTTTTTATGATTTGAGTTATTTTTTAAAGTTTCTTCAAATGGATAAAAATTCACTATAACAAGATCAATATTTTTAAAATTATACTTTATTAAATCTTGATGGTGAACTTTACTATTTCTTTTATTAAGGATGCCCGCATGAATTTTAGGATGTAGTGTTTTTACTCTTCCTCCCAATATTTCAGGTGAACCGGTGTATTCAGAGATCTCAGTGCATTTAAATTTTAATTTTTTTATTTCTCTAAAGGTACCTCCGGAACTTATAATTTCAACTTTATTCTTTTTTAAAATGCTTAATAAAGGTTTTAAATTTTTTTTGTTAAAAACAGAAATTAATGCTCTTTTAATTTTTTTCATTAAATTTTATTTAATTGCCAAATAATATTTTCATTTTGGTTATTTGTAATTCCAGAAACAAAAATATTTTGATTTTGCGTATATGAATTTTTTTTACCGAAATATAATCCATTATCAATGTTTATATCATAGTTATCACAAGTGAATTTCCAGCCTTCATCTTCTAGTTCTATTAGAATAGTTTTATTATCTTGAGTTTGCATTAATTTTACATCTGGTTCTAAATGAAATCGAATATCAAATTTAATATTCATATTTTCTTTTTTGCTTATAATTTTATCTGTGCCTACAAATTTAAATTGTTCTGGGTAAAACTCAATTTCTCTTTCATGGGTTGTATCATATTTTTTTTGAAATCCATTATGCGAAGCATTTATTTTCCAGTAATTTTTTTCAAAAACAATATTTTTTTTTAAAATTTTTAAATTATCAAATACAATATAATTTCCGTTAATTTTTTTGTAATAACATGAAGAACTATCATCAATAATCAATGTGCTCTGTGTTGCAGTAGATTTAGATAGTTTAATTAATTTATTATTTTTATTATTATAATGACCACAGTTACTGATTATTTTTTTCCCATTTGAACTTATTTCAAAAGACAAAGCACCAGACTGATACTTAGAAGAAAATTTAGAAGAAGGCGAGGGGCCCACATCCATAACAATAGATATATTTTTATTATGTAAAATTGCATAACCACCAAATTCTTTACTTTCATTTTTAAACTTATAGCTAAATCTTTTTAGATATTGATCAAATTCAGAGTTATTAGAAATATTATTTCCATTCATCAAAATATCATATTTGATATTTTGCCATACGAAAGCATATCCCTGACCTAAATGATAAATAGTTTCATTTATATGTTCAGGAATTTCAATTTGAGCCTCGTTAAACCACTCTCTAATTAAGATGTAATATTTTAAATAAAAAATTAATTGTTTAATATTTCTAGATTTAGGAAATCCATAGCTATTAAAAGATAAGTTTGATATTTTCTTTAATAAATTTAATCCATATGCCAGATAATTTTTCTCATCTCTGTAGCAAAGACCAACTAGAATAATAGCTGTACACCCTATCATTTTATCATCAATTATTTTTGAATTGTTGATTTCTTTCATTAAATGATTGGTTTGTTTTTGAATCATTCCATTAAATTGATTTTGATAATTCATATCACTTTCCTTAAAAGTTAAATTATGACATGATAACCAAGCAATAATTCTTTTTGATGTAACATCAAATTCCCAACTTTTAGAATCATATTTGAAATTTTTTCTTATCCATTCTGATATTATTTTTTGAGTACTTTTCTTCGACGACTTCAAATCTAAACTAAAAAACCAATAGAAGTTATTTAATTTTTTGAAGTCTTTAGAATTTATATTTTTATTATTCCATAAATTTTCAGTAGATATATCATTAATATTAATTTTTTTTTTTTGGTATTTTATTAAAGACGAAAGAAGATGAGGACTGGGTTTATAAACTAAATTATCAAAATTAATTTTTGAAATTTTCTTATCATAATAATTTGAATTTAAATAAATGTTTCTTAGTTGTTTAAAAATTTTTATGAAAAATTGACTAATGAAATTTAAGTAATCTCTTAAAATCATTTATTTATAAAGATCTTAGTGTATCAATATTTTTTTTAATATTTCCATTATTGCTCTTAAAAACTGTAGTTCCTGAAACCAAAATATTAGCACCTGCTTTAATTGCAATTTTAGAATTTTCAAAATTGATTCCCCCATCTATTTCAATATCAAAATCTATATTTTGTTTTTTTTGAATATTCTTAAGTTCTTTAATCTTCTCCAAAACTTCGGGCATAAATTTTTGACCACCAAAACCAGGGTTAACACTCATAATCAATACCAAATCAATTTGACTTAAATGATTTTTAATTACATCAACTTTTGTTTCTGGATTTAATGATATACCAACTTTTTTTTTCAATTCTTTAATTTTATTAATTGAGGCTGACAAATCATCAGTTGCTTCAGGGTGGATAGTAATAATGTCTGCCCCTGCATCAGAGTAAGCCTCTATATACTTATGCACTGGTGAAATCATTAGATGCACATCAAATTTAATTTTACAATTTTTTTTAAGAGCCCTTATTATAGGTGGGCCAATTGTTAAATTTGGAACGAAGTGACCATCCATAACATCTATATGAATTAGATCAGCACCTCCATTTTCTAGTCTTTCAATCTCAGCACCTAACTGACTAAAATCAGCAGATAAAATTGAAGGTGAAATTTGTATTTTTTTC
>CERI01284192.1_pt1 | contig 11053 bp, 16 predicted proteins | sample 350261 | NCBI WGS metagenome assembly CERI01 (sample SAMEA2620979, study PRJEB7988) | marine metagenome | isolation source: saline water (ENVO:00002010), including
CCCCCGTCGTATTATAAGTTTGTTCGAAATTTTTACGATTGTCCATTACAATATTAGCAATTTTATCTGCAATAGCATTATCTTTACGTGGAATATGTTTAAAATTAATAATATTCGATCTATTATTTTCTATGATTTTTATATATTTATTAGCTTTATTATAAATATATTTAATTTTTTCATTTTTAACTTTCCATACACCTGACATTTGTTTAATTACTAATTGAGAATCTCCTTCTACAAATAGTTTATTGACATCATATTTTGCAATAATTCTTAAACCATTCAATAGTCCATGATATTCTGCTATATTATTTGTTATATTATCTCCTAAATAATATCCCCCTCGCCATATTTCAATTGAATTTTTATAAATGACCGCACCGCATCCTCCAATACCTGGATTTCCTCTTGATCCTCCGTCAAATTGCAATTTATACATTTAAATAATAATTATTCTATAAATGTTATTATATGTTATTTGAGAATCATTTTTATTATTTTAGTCTTTATTTTCTGGTTCTTTGTCAGTATTTTCAACAGAAATACGCAAATATTTCTGTTTAATATATTCGTAAGATACTTTATATATATTTACAAATTTTTGCAATAATTTATCGTTATTTTCTAACTTATCTGTAATATTATAAATAAACGTAATTTGTAAAATAATTCTTAAAAGCGGAAAGCTATCCGAAATGAATCTGATATTTTCATTAAAGTTATAAAATAACCAACTCAAAATTAATTTACTTTCTTGTATTGTACCATTTCTTGTTTCATCTTTATTGGTTAGATACTTAAATGTAATATGAATAGGATGCAATGAAAAAATAATTGATAATAAACCTGGAAAATTATACATTATGTAATATATCTGCCAAAGGAATATTGTGTTTGTGCATATAAATATAGCTTTTTTATGTTTTGGTTCCAATTCTTGAACAACAACACTATATTCATTTGGAATAACTACGCATAATTTATCAAAGAAGTAATTTTGATATATAGCTAAAGAAGTTACAATATTATTTGCCATAGTTTTATAAATATATATAGACAAATCCTTTATGTTACTTTTATTAAAAATATGACTTATGTAATAATACAACTTTTTTGATTTTTTTTTTTTGAATCATTTACTATGATATTATAATCTGGTTCAGACTCAGGTTCAGACTCAGGTTCAGAAGATGTATCATCATCACCATTATTATTAAGATAATCTTTAACTACATCCATTTTATCAGCCTCATCTACGGCTTGTTGTAAAACATCAAGACGTTCCGAGGATTCATTCATTTATAATATAATTATTTAATTATTTCTTATGGTTATTTACATTAGAAAAATAAAGATGGAAAAAATAACAAAATTTGAAAATGAAATAGAAGAATTAGAGAAAGATGACCAATTATTATCAAGATGTGCTACTTTACCTCCGATGTTTTGTAAAAACAAAAATTATAGTGATGCACACAAATTCGAAATATTAAAAAAATATTTAGGTGACAGCGATTAATAAATGTTACATTAATTAAAATAATTTTGATACAAACACTTAAACAAAAAATGATTACAAATACACTATGAGAAATGCATTCACACATACTATTAACAGCAACTTTAGACGTGAATAATCCATTATTGACGAACATTGTCTTTGGTCGGTCTTTTCTAATAGAATGGGTGAAAATGAATAATATGTCAATTATAGGTGAGCCATTGATGCATAAATTCAAATCTGAGAGAAATTGCGTAGATAAACCAGGAGGTATTTCTGGCTTAGTATTGCTTTGTGAATCACATGCAAGTATTCATACATATCCCGAAACAGGAAAAATGTACGCTGATATTTTTTCATGTAAGGATTTAGACAAAGATAAAAATATAGGATTTATAAAACTATATGAACCACATAATATTGACATGAAGTTAATTTCTCGTGATATGTAAATATGCTTCAATTCCGTATATTTTTCCATAGTTGTATGAACACCAACTAATTGTGGAATTGTCAATGATATCTCTAATTATATTCAAATCTGTTTCAGAAAAGTTTAATTGTTTTAGTGTATTTATATTATCAGTAGTAGGTACAGTTATAAAAGATGTATTTTTTTGTCTGGCGCGTGTCATAATTTGTGAGTTAGTTTTTATGCGATGACATGGAATGCTGCCAGAATAGATTGGAGACTTTTTTAGACAATTTTTGAGAAAAGTTCCCATATTTATATTTGATTTTTGAGTTGTAAAATCGATTTCAATGTCTTCAATAATAAGGTCATAAGTGTCTGATGTATTTTCTATAAACTCAATAGCATCATCTATCTTAATGGATAGTCGTTTATCTTTACTAACATCATTCGTTATTTTTTTAAAGGTCTCATTAGTCTTTGCAAATTCGACTACTTTTGAATCAATTTCAACAAGTGTGACAGTTTGTACAAAATCATATTTCAAGCAAAATGATGCTGCAATCAAGTCACCACCACCTAATATAAGAATGTGTTTTGGATTATATTTTTCAATTGGTACGCAACATTGTAAATAATGTGAAAGTTTATATTCTTCACTATGAACTTGTATTTCATCGTTTAAAAAAAGTGCATAAGTGTTATCTTCGGAACGTTCAAGAAATTCTATTTTTTGCCATGGACTGGTATGTTCATAAACAACTTCCCAGTCTAATTTGTCTTTTTTACGATTTTGAATAAAAAGCGCTATGCCCAAAATTGTAAATAGAAAAATAATCAGTATTTTAATCAATTTCATTTTTAATTCTATGTAAATATATTTTGTATGTATAAATAATCACGGTAACATATATATATAATATTGGACTACAATAATAATGATTTATAAGGTGATCACTGTATGTAAATAATAGTATGGAATTGGCTGATATAGAATCTGGTGAGAATACAATAAATGAAATTCATAATATAGAATGTCCGATTTGTTTATCTAAAACCTATAATTCTCACAATATGCCTTGTTGTAATAATATAATATGTTTATCATGTTATTTTAAATGGCACATAATTAGAAACAAGAAAAGATGTGTATATTGTAGATTAGAAGATGAAAGTTATATTGTATCAAATGTAGATGAATTGAATGAATATAGAATACCCGAACCAGAGCCACGAAGGAGGATAGTCAGAAGAGTGCCATTTTCATGTAAAGATTATATATTTGTTTTGTGTGGTATGTTTATTATGTATATATTAATCTCAATACTAATATATTGTTTAATGAAAATAATGAAGTAATATAAAAATAGTTCAAATAGTGATAATAATGAATGTAAATTACGATAATTTAAATGACTGGTTTAAGGATATAGCAAATAATAAAATAGAACCATCAATAGCATATTTTGTAGGGAATACTGGCACTGGTAAAAAAACATATATTAATGACACAATTGGTAAAGAAGATTATCGTTGTATAAACATTAATTGCATTTATGACAAAGATCATGGTAGATTAAAGAAGAAAACCTTTGTGTCTGAACTATGTCATATAGTTACAAATAAAAATATTGAGTTCTTTTTATCTGGTAAAAGAGATATAGTCGTAATTCATAATTTACACGTTATTACGGAAAAGTCATTTTATGATGATTTGCTTGAACTTAAAAAATCAGTCAAATTTGTAACACCTGTGATTTGTATTATCAATAAATCCTTTATAAGTGAGAGGTTTTTATCTTATATGACAAAAGGTTGTCACGTATTTTTTCACAAAGAAAAAGATTATGATGAAATAAAAAATATATTAAAAATTTATTCAGAAAAACACAATTTGTCTAAAGTTCCCCAGGAAGTACTTGATATAATACCATCTTCAAATGGTAATATATATTCTGTATTGACACAATTAAAAAGTTATATTATAACTGGTAAATTAAATAAAAACGTATCACAATTCAATAAAATCGATAAAAATATTGTATCAAAGTGTTTTCAAGATTTATGCGATATATCAAAAAAGCATACCTGGTGTCATAAATTAGATATTATAAAATCACAAGGGTCATTAATACGGTTATTAATGCCAAGTCATGTATTTTCGGGATTAGATAACAATAGTGATATAACGTTTAATCAAAAGCATGAAATAGCTATAAATTGTATGCAAGTCTTATCTAAAGGAGAAAGAGTATCAAATATTTCTAATTCATCTTATTCAACTATATTGCAATGTATATATCCTACAATAAAAGTACCTAATCCAACAATAAAAAATATGATATTATCAAATTGCCAATCTACATCAAATATTCCAAATCTTCCAAGATTATTATATCCTCATTCTGAGGAACAGTTTATACACGTTTTATATTATATAATTCAATGTGTAGAATTAGAACAAACAAGAAAACGAGTAAAGGATATTACCAATTGGAGAGAATTTCTTCCAGAATTATCTAAAGATGGTTTGAATGAATTACAGCAAAAACATTTTAAAATGTTTAAACAATTTGGTATTACAAAGAAAAAAATCAATAGATTTTTATTGAGGTCAAATGAAGTTGTAGTATGATTTATCGAATAATTTTACATAAGAAGTTATTTTTATTAGAAACTATATTAAATTGAACCTTCTTATTATTTTTTATCAATTTCTTTGATTTCTTCAATATGGAAATATTGTGTTTTTCTCCATTCAAATTGAATGTAAGTCTATCTGTTTTTTTACTTATTATACCTGTCATTATTTTATTAAACTTTCTATTTATTGGGCATATGCTATGAGCATGATGGTAATTTGTCCAAAAAAATACGACGGTATTAATTTTTGCAAAATTTTGAAAGTATTGGTTGTTTAAATCTTCCAATAAAAATATAAACTCTGTTTTATTGCAACCAATTACACCAGTACCAGATTTTAAATTATATGACTTAATAATACCAACATGATGTGATGATTCTCTTACACTATTTTTATTTAATAATTTATAAAAATATTTTCTAATATGTGCTCTATATATTCTTAATACATTATGTAATGATAATAGTTTAGAAACAGGCAAATATTCTTTGTCAGACAAATAATTGTGATAGTATCGTAATGTAAGCATATTATTTTCTAATGAATTATTCATTTATTAATATAGTTATGCGTTTTGTCTTATCTAATTTACAGTTTAAAAAAAAATATTTGAATGAATATATATATGGATTGTGTTAAAAACCCAAATTATTCAAAATGTCCTATGCGAATGGATGATGGAAGACATTTTACTGATTATAGAGCGAATAATTTTATAAATTCGGATATTAGATATAAAAAAGGACTTGTTACTGGAGCTGAATATAGATCTTATTTAACTCATAATGCAGTTGATATTATGAATGAAAATTCAAAATTATCGTGGTCAAAAAATGGCTGTGGTCCATGTAAAAATGTATGTCTTGGAATTGATGAAACTAATCGACCAGGAAATTCTTCAAGTTTTGATGAAAGGTCCTGTATTCCTCCTGCAGATTATTTTAGATATGTTGGTTCGGATGGAACAAAATTACCTCTTCATCAACCACAATTCACCAGACCAACTGTACCTGGTGGAACAATTCTTAAGAATTAATTAATTTTTTATCTTTTATTTAGTAATATGTCTAAAGGATATAGTATATTAAATATATGTGGAGGAATTGGATTATGTAGTTTTTTAATACTATTAATATGTTTATCTATATATTATATTTTAAATAAAAAATCTGCAATACGCGAATCTTATAAGAATAAAAGTAAAAAGAGTAAGTCTAACGAGCCCAACCTCGCAGATATTTTTAATGAGTATGTGCCAATACTCCGAAATGCGGCAGATATTTCTACCGCTGCTTTAAAATACGAACTCAAGGTTTTAGACGATAGATTAGATAATGCTTGTGACACGAATGAAGCCATTAAGGGAAAACAATATCTACATAAACCGATTGATGTTATAAACGGAAATATGACGGTTCTCAACACGATTTCAAATTATAAAGGTTTACAGCTCTTAAATCAGCATTATTCAAGCTCACCCAAGGAAATGCATGAAAAACTCAGAAAAGTGGATCAACTTTTGGATCCATGCTTGGCCTCAGTTTATGCCGCTGACGAGGAGGAGCGCTGTGATGAACTCGGTCCAGGGTCTTTTTTGGGGGCCGTCAGGGGAGGGATATGAGCGTGCCAAAGCAGGCTACCTGGCGTGCGAAATGGCTCCAGTGGCACGTATTTGTCCTAAAAATACACAAGAAACATGCATTGCGCTCATGTGGTTATAGAGGATATTAGGATATGTGGTAATCTATCCATGAATATATAAACACGACAAGAAGGTTTTTTCTCTATGGATTTCAAGATACAGATTTAACTACGCGTGATATGGTTGTTATCGAAAATTATAAAAAGAAGAATTATTCAATATGAAATTATAATATTTTTTATAAATAAATATGACCACGAGTTATAACAATATATTAAGTTATTGTGGAGGATTTCGATTATGTAGTTTCTTGATATTATTAGCAGTATGTGTAGTGATATATTATACATTAATTAATATACCAAAATCACCAATAATAACTGAATCTTTTTTATCAAAAGCAGCCAAAAAAGCAGCCAAAAAAGCCAAAAAAGCAGCCAAAAAAGCAGCCAATACGGTAAGTCAAGAAACGGTTGAAACAGCCAATATGGTAAGTCAAGAAACGGTTGAAACGGCCAATACGGTAAGTCAAGAAACGGTTGATAACGCCATAGAACTAATCGAGGCGGCTGAGAAGATAGAGACAACAGATCCAGAAGCAGCTGATAAACTTCGGCAAATGGCTGCTTCAAAGGTCACCGATGAAAATAATGACGATGGTGTAGATACCTATTCAGAACCCAGACAATATTTAGAGCAGTGGCTCGCGATGCTGGACGGTAGAATCTTCGATGATAAAGGAGATGGTCTTGTTGCAGATGGAGAATATCGCTTACGATATGGTCTTAGAGAATTTGATAGAAATTTAGGTCCCGAAGAGTATGTTGGAAGTGAAGGTCATCCAAATTATATGCCCTATCCATTGTCCCTTTTAAGTCAAATAGCAAAGCCACAGGGTACCAATGAGGAGAGTCTGCTCCAAAAATTGGCGAATAATCCCGATGAGGATCAGGCTCGTACAGATGTACGCCAATGTCTAAGAGACCTCGAAAAAAAATTATATGCTTATCACTATGTAAAGTATGACTATCCATCTGTAGAAGTCCGCGAGGAAAAATTCGGCAAGAGAAGTACCGATTATGATAGCCCTGCTTTAACATACTCAAACGTAGGTGTTATTCCTCTATTAGAGAGTCCTCCATAAGAGGAGACTGATTAGAGACGTTTTCTACACAAAGGACAAGTGAAAGATTTATTAAGCCATTCAAACAAACATTTTTTATGAAATTTATGATTACAAGGTAATTCACAAACATTATAGGCAGATCTTTTATTAGCCAGTGGATAAGATGGTAATCCCCTATATAATCTGTCATATATATCACTTTTTGGTATATCTTCATATTTTGTTTTGTGTATAACAATATATTTTTTCTTCATTGAATTTAAACATATTGCACAGCGTGATGATGCATCACATTCTTCCATACCTTTTCTAATATTTAAATAAAAATATCAGGAAATGTAACAATCATAAGTTATAAAAAAAAAATATAATTAAATAATGGAAGTACCTAAGGAAGTACCAACTCTTTTAGAACTGACTAAAGATGAAGTTAGAAAAATAATAAATTCTAAGATATCTGAAAAAGAGTCAGAATTTGAAGATGCATGTAAAAAATTAGTTGTAGCTAAAATTAGAGAATTAGAAGATGATATAAATGTTAAATTTTCTGATTTAGATATTAATAGTCATTTGCATAATTTTGAGGTAGGTTTATTCCGTCGCAATAGTTTTGTAACAAATTTTTCATATGTATATAAATCACTTTTAATTGGACCAGCATATCTTTCAAATACAATAACAGATTCAGAAGATATACCAATTCGCGATGATGTTCTTCGCGCATCTATGATTAAAGGTTCATTACAAAATATTCAGAAAGAAGAGGAAAAAAAAGAAAAGTCTTTAGTAGGAGCATATAGAAAACAACGTAAATTAACACGTAATCCTAAAAAACGCATTGGAGGCGCTACTATGCCACCATCAACTCCACCACGTCCTATCAATAATATGCAATACTGGAGTCCAGGTGATACCGTAATTGTTGATGAAAGAGATTATGAAATACCACCCATGACTCCACCACGCCCCGCTGAATTCAATATGGACTTATATAGTCCAGGAGGTACAGAACCTGTTATAACAAGTCCAGTATCAGAATTTGGCACTCCCAACAGACAAGCAGTACCCGCGCGTCCATTTGCAATATTACCTGATGCATTACAATTAGGATCAAGAACACAAAATATGAACCCTACTGATATTCATATGAATCGATTACCAGCTCTGGATAGTAGTAGTGATAGTGTATCTGATACAGAAATGGTACCTGTTGAATATGCTGGAGATACATTTAGAGGAGTTGTTAATGATTACTATAATAATCCGAGTGTAACTGTACAGGATAAATTGCTTGCAGCAATACGAGAAAATGACATTGGGATGGCAAATGAATATATTCGCGAAGGGGGATTAACTCAAGATAATATTAATTTTATGATAAAGGTTGCATTAGATAGAGGATATTATCCATTACTCACAGAAATTCAAACCAAATATATAGAGAAATTTGGACCATTGCCTCCATATCAAATTGGTGGAATGTTAGAAGATAGTGATGGTTACGATACATATATAGAATCTGAACAATTAAATGATTTTGAAACAATTGTGGAATATCCTTCCGATTTAGAAGGTGATATGAGGGAAGAAGGTTTATATGATTCCAGTGATAATGATGAAGATATATCAAAACCAAATCGGGAAGGTACTTTTGATATTAGTAATTATTTAGGTACTTTAAAATGGGATAAAGCTGTAGAAATGGCTTATTTAATAAATAATGGTAGAGAACTTGATTTAGAAACTTTGCAAAAACTTCGACCTCAAAAAGGTGATTATACAACAATTTCTGATTATACTCAAATTATGAAATTATTTAAGACGCATAGTTTAGATAATGTAAATCAAAAAAAATTAATTGATTCAATTCGCACAGTTAATATTAATAAAAATATTGAAGTTTTGAATGATATGAACGTAAAGTTCGAGGATTATAAACAATTATATGAATTATTGATAAATAAGACATCGGTTGATATACCCAATTATTTGTTTTTTAGCTATCTAAATGGTGTTATGGATGATTTTGGAGTAGAAGAATGGCACAACATCACAATGGATGATACCATCTTTTGGGACGACGCTGAACATGATGAATATATTACAAAAAGGTATCAAAAAATGTATGAAGAATATCCTTGGACTACAAATCATGTTTTATCTGCATTAATATTAGGACATTATATTTTAGCTGGTTTTATTGAGGGTTTTCGTAGAAGAAGGCGTATGGAATATCAAAAAGAAATTGTACCAGCTGTTGTTAAATTCGCAGAACAAAAATTGGGAGAAAAAGGTTTAACACCAAAGATAGTGAATGCAATTAGAGGAGGAAAAGGTAAAAAGAAATTAGTGTTTCTTCGTAAGTAGTACAGAATCAGAAGTAGAACGTTTGTATTTTCTTAGTTGATATTCAAAATTCATACGAATATTGTTTTCTAATATAGAATTTAGATTATTAATATCATTTTTATATGATACAATTTCTTCTGACATTGATTTAATTGTGTTTTCGTAATGAGAAATGAGAGTATTAAATTCTAAATTAGTAAATTGGTTATTATTGTTATCCATATTAAATGATTTTTGAAATGACTATTCTATAATTGTTTAATCATTTTTATGATAAATAAAGTTAAGACTATCTTTAATGTTTATTAATATACCAATGCAGATTTTTGTGAAGACACTTACTGGTAAAACAATTACGTTGGATGTGGAGCCAAGTGATACAATTGATAATGTAAAGCAGAAGATACAAGATAAGGAGGGTAAGCTATTGCTCTGAAAAGTCGCACACCATTCTTATTTGAGCTCTAAGAATGGATAAAGGTTTGAAATCTCAAATGATATAAAAATGATTGCTGAATAAAAAGAATTAAGGAAGTAAAATGAATGACCAACAATTAATAATATGGTTTGCTGGGTTTTATGAAGGTGAAGGTTCTGTTTCTAATGATATTCAGAACAGAAATAGGATTAAATTGAGTATATCTCAAAATGATGAAACACCACTTAAAATAGGACAAGAAAAATGGGGAGGGGTGATAAGGAAAAGAACAAGAACAACTGCTACAGGTAAAGTTTGTCACGGAAATGAATGGATTCTCAATCATAACCAGGCTTTACAATTTATAAGTGATATAGAAGAGTTTATGATAATTCCGTATAAAATTAATCAAATGAAAAGGGTTATCGATAACTCTAAACAAGAATGGAATACAAGATTCAAATGTAGTTTTTGTAATTGTACATTTTCCGATCCATCCGGCCGACGAAGACACGAAAAAAACCAGCATATAGAGAAAGGTCAAAAGCATAAATGTAAATTATGTAATAAAGAGTACAATTCAAGAGATTCTTTAAATCGGCATATCAATACTTGTCATGATTCAGCGGCTAGTGGTAATTAATATTACTGCGACATACCTTATAATATCGGGAAACTCGTAAAGCTTTAAGTACGACTTTTAGAAGGGAAACCTTCTAAAATAGGCGGGGTAATGACCTAGCTCAACGTAATAACCTTAAAGATAAAAATCGACAATCCGTAGGTAAAGCATCTAAGTCCGTTATGATAGGATATGATGCTCCTTCAACGACCGCACGGGTATGGGGTGTAAATGATGGTCTAATCAGCTTGATGCATCTTAAGATACAGTCTAGTCCCTTTGGGAAACCTTAGGGTGGGGGACGATTCCCCCCGATCAACAGCGCTTAATTTTTGC
>CERI01117225.1_pt1 | contig 11043 bp, 9 predicted proteins | sample 350261 | NCBI WGS metagenome assembly CERI01 (sample SAMEA2620979, study PRJEB7988) | marine metagenome | isolation source: saline water (ENVO:00002010), including
TTTTAGGTATGAATAGACCTTATGGAAAACTTGGCGGTAAAAGAAGAACATGAAAGTCCAAAAGATCCAATGGCATTTTAAATCTTCAAGGGTGTAATAAGGACCTCATGTAAAAGGATAAAATCCCCTTCGATGTAGGGTCTTATAAGGACCTCATGTAAAAGGAGGGTTGTTAAGGGACCCATCGGTTCCCTTAAAATTAGAAGAAAGGAGGCCAGTTTGTATATCCAGCAATACTAGATACTGAATTGGGTGGTGGTGTTGGTGTATTGTTCATCCAAGCACTCCACTTTTTACTAGGAATTACTGATTCAAATATCTTCGCGAATCCATCGTTCATTTGACTTACGTTACATTTATTCAATTGCGCCCATTCATTAAACGTTTTATGTAATGTAACATTCTCACCATTACTCATTTGGTAAACACCCTTACACCGAAAGCATTTATCGGTAACTGATTTATCCCATTTTACAATATAAAATCCCGTAATCAAATAAACCACATCGTTTATAGGTAAAATCACCATTTCATAAATATCATTCACGAGTGGTTGTAAATTGATCCCAAAAATAGCACGTATTAAAATGATTGGCAGTTCTATTGTCACACCATATACAATACCAAAAACAAGGTCGATTATGTAATAAATCGTGCACTGTCCGTTCCAAAAATTGACAAATTTATCCCAGAAACAGTCCCACATAACCTTAAACGTAAAAGCGAAATTGTCTGCACCGTAACTGAATTCATTGGAACCACACGTAACATGATTTTTGATACCGTCTCTAAGATTTGGACCCCCAATCGCTAAGAACGTGATTGCAGTGATCATGATAAATACGATTATTATAATTCCGATTACAGTGGTGATGAGACTTATCATATCTAAAAAGTCAGCAAGCCCCGCTTCAATATCATCAAGCGTCGATTCAACGAAAATTATTACTTGTTCCGCTATTTCAATAAAATTATCAATCATAGAAATGGTATCTTCAACGTCAGCGATAGTATCCTCGATCAATTCAATTGTATCTTCAGGGATTTCTACGGCTGAATTCTCTGCTAAATCTGTAAACATATTAGATAATATTAGTTATATAATATGTTGATTTTTATTATAACATTTTTATGCGTTTGAAGATTCATAATTATTCGTTGGTTCAATGTAAATTAATACTTGTTCCGCCATTTCAATAAAAATATCAATCATAGAAATGGTATCTTCAACTTCTTCCGTTACCTGAAGTGGAATTTCCACATTTTTCATGTCTAAATATACAAAATACATCATACTATATCATATAATGATAGTTATATGTCGATTTTTATGATAACATTTATGCATTTGAAGATTCGGAATTATCCGTTGGTCCAGAAGCACTGGCGCTATTTGTCGGTTCAGTCGTTTCTGGTTGAAAGGATGAAGATTCTAAAGAAGACCCGCTCTTATTTTGTTTTTTCATCATTTTACCAATCAAATGTAATTGATCCACGACATTTTCTTCCAAGTCCAACAAAGTTTTGGTATTGGTGCGCTTTTCAGGATCCGTAATTTGGTCGGCTTTATCTTGTGCTCTACCTATAATAGCTTTCATTCGAGTAATCTTGTCTGCAGGAAAGTGGAAATTGCTACCGTTAATTTCGGCGTTTGATTCCGATGTGGCATCGTCCTTTGTTTCAAGACCCTCACGAATAGCGTTATTTGCTAAACCTTCTTGTAAACCTTTCCATTCCATGACAAAGCGAAGTATACTTGGAATGCATATGGAAAAGAACAATATAACAACCATATTTTTGGAGAAGAAAGAGAGTATAAACCCAGTTAATAACATGAAAGCAATATATAATTCATTTGCAGACATCAAATATGCATACATATTGACAAGGGCAATGGCAAAAAGAAGCCATAATACTATCTTATTTTTTATTAATTTATCAATTTTAGCACTAGAAAACATATTTTTCATATATATATATATATCTTATGTATATTTTCAAGGAGAAGGTGGACTCTTTGGACCGTCACCTATCTGTAAAAGGGTGGATGGCTCTTCGGGAGATTGACTCAAATATTCTTCGGGAACAGTATCTTGTGAATATATTTCCAAGACTTCTTTTACCACCTCCTCACGCTGAATATCTTCGCGATCAAATTCAAAACTGCTAATGGACGATGAACGGTTTCCACGAAATTTATCTAAAAACTCTTCCAATCCGTTCATTTCCGACCCCCTGTCATGTTGGTCCAAATCGCCAGTAATCGTGAGTTTACTGTTTTCTCCTAAACGGGTTAACAACATTTTCATTTGTGATCTAGTGGCATTTTGCATTTCATCGGCAACAATCCAAGCATTTTTGAATGTGCGTCCGCGCATATATCCTAAAGGTGCAATCTCGATGATTTTCTCCTCCAATAGTTCGGTAACTTCTTTTGGTTGAATGAATTCATAGAGAATATCGTAAATGGGGCGTATCCAGGGAGCCATCTTTTCCTCTAAAGTTCCGGGTAAATATCCAAGGTCTTCATCAACCGATACTGAAGGGCGTGTAAAAATGAGCTTCTCACAGTGTCCTTGTAGAAAATTACGAATGCCAAATTCCGTTGCAAACAGTGTTTTACCGGTTCCCGCTGGACCAGTGGCAATCACGATTTTTTTGGATTTTGACCGTAGCATGGAATGATAAATTTCCTGACTGCGATTCTTCGGTTTGGAGAATTTTTCTTCAAATGACGCCTTTTCCTTTTCTGATAAATATTGCAAATTTTCATAGAGGTTCTTTTGCGATTTGAGGTCGAGAAGTTCTTCTTGGTGTTCGTATAACAATTCCTTTTCGTTTTGTCTTCTCCCTTTCCTACCTCCCTTTCGTTTGTCTCCTCCTCCTTGATTCGAATGCATAATTATATAGTATATCATTATGTATTAAAAATAGCAAATGAAACTAACGTGTTTTGTATACATGATACGGAGTTACATCTAAAATAGTCTGCATTTTTGGTAAAAATAAAATATACTACTTAAAAATCCATTTTCAATTCAAATACATCCTCGTCTATTTTTTTATTTGCTAAAGCGTATTCTGAATTTGTTCTTTCGAAAAAGTTTACTTTCGATTCCACACTAATTAGTTCCATGAAATCAAACGGATTCGACGAATTATATATTTTGTCGTAACCCAATTGGAGACATAATCGATCGGCCACAAATTCGATATATTTTGTCATCATATTCGCGTTCATACCAATCATTCTGCATGGAATTGCTTCTGTAATAAATTCTTTTTCAATGGCGACGGATTCACTAATAATTTGATGAATATTCTTTTGAGAAAGTTTCTTTTCCATCTTGGTGTATAATAAAACGGCGAATTCCGTATGTAAGGCTTCATCGCGACTAATCAATTCATTGGAAAAAGTAAGCCCTGGCATGAGACCGCGTTTTTTGATCCAATAAATAGAGGCGAAGGATGCGGAAAAGAAAATGCCTTCAATGGCGGCAAATGCGACTAAGCGAGTAGCGAACGAAGAGTCGCTATCCCCGATCCATTTTTTCGCCCAATCCCCCTTTTTCTGAATGCAAGGGAAATTGTCTAATGCATGGAAATACATGTCTTTTTCCCGGCGGTCCTGAATATAGGTATCGATCAATAAACTATACATTTCCGAATGGATATTTTCCATGGCGATTTGGAAGCCGTAAAAACTACGAGCCTCTGCAATTTGAACGTCGCCCATAAATCGAATCGCCAGATTTTCCAATACAATTCCGTCCGATGCAGCAAAAAACGCCAAAATCATGGAAATGAATTTTTTTTCGTCTGCATTCAGGGTGGCCCAATCGACTAAATCCTTGGATAAATCAACTTCTTCGGCTCTCCAAAAACAATCCACTTGTTTCTTATACATTTCCCAAATGTCATTGTATTGCACTGGGAACATGACGTACTTGTCGTCGTTTGGCGTTAAAATGGGTTCGGTTTGATTCGCGGACATTTGCTAAATAATATTATGACACATATTATTCGGCGAGTTTATTCTTCACAGCTTACATTGCAACTATCGGTAGTACGCAAACAATATTCAATCTGATACCCTAAGGTATATCTAGCGACAAGTTCGGATAGATTTTCTGGTAGATCGTCCCGTTTATTGAGGATTTGATGGGTGTGATTGAATACGCCAGTAAATGCGTCTAATATGTCGTTATTTTGTTCGATTTTCTCGAATTCGGCGATGATCTCTTCGGGAATTTTCTTCTTCAAATCAGCCATCGATTTTAGTAATTCCTCATAATGCGTTTCTTTATCCAGCGAATATCCAATCGTACAGTCTTCGTAATATAAACTTTCGCCTTCGTATTCTTCTTCTTCAATCGCCGAGTCAATATGTGCTTCTTTGCTATCATAACACTGATTACAATAATTCTGCCAATCGATTTCCGCCACACAATTACATACGTGCCAACTATAATACGTAACCGGGGTTACATTCACTAAACATTCAATATCACAGCTTCCCTGGACGCCAAACCAAAATTTACCTTGGATGTCACCGTCATAAAATCGTCCCATGATGTTATTTGTAGATTATATATCGAAGGGGGGGGCTCAAAGATAATCAATTTTCTAGTATACAATTACGTTTGGCGGTATTTTGTCATGATATTGTAATGAGAACAATCCATAAGGCATATATCGTTGTTTTATTATGGATAATAGTAATGTGCCTTTATCGGGGTCGTGTGGTAGAGGGATTTGATGCATCTGAAACGTCTACTATGGACCCACCTGTATACGTCATCAATCTTGACAAAGATACCGAACGATACCAAGAATTCATGAATTATTATGACAAATCCGATTTTTCCAAGATTCCATGCAAGCGTTTTCCAGCGATTTATGGGAAAAACGTCGATAGTGAAAGTTATTTAGCACCTCACGCAAAAGACGAATTTAAAACAGTCAATACCCACGGTTATCGAACAAAACATCATCAACTTACCCACGGTGGAATGGGGTGTTTTTTGAGCCATTCTCTTTTAGCAAAACAGTTCCTTGCGGAACATGATAACGACGACGTTCAATATATGGTGGTATTTGAGGATGATACTGTATGCAAACCTGAAACAAAACAATTGCTCGATGAATATATTTCCAATGCTCCTTCCGATTGGGATTTACTATCCTTTCAACAATGGCGTTTGGAGGGAGAAGATGTAAATGAACTGTATAAAAAACCATCGAGTTTCTGGGGAATGGGGCTGTATGTATTACGTAAATCAGGAGCACAGAAATTATTAGATGAAGTAAAAAATACGAAAATAGACGGACAAATAGATGCCTATTTGTCACGCATGTCGCAACAAAATAAAATGAACCTGTATACTTGTAAAAAAACCCTCACAGTGGATAATAGCAAGAATATATCAAATATTCAGACAGAATTGCAAGAAAAGAACGGCGTCGATCCGTATGATTACTTCGGAACTCCGCTGTAAATATTAGTTTGGAGGTAATTTATATAAAGAATCGTCTGGATTATAACGTGGGTGACATATAGGTGCCCGCGCACCCGATTTAGCTCAGTTGGTAGAGCATTTGACTGTAGTGGTTGTAAAATAATCAATGATGGTTATCGAAGGGTCACCTGTTCGAATCAGGTAATCGGGAAAAAGGGAGGCTTTTGTAACACGACAACCGTGTTACAAAATATTATAACCGATTTAGAAACAATCCAGGTTCAAGGAAAAAAACGCGTAATATCCGAATTTGAACCGGATTGTAATTTGAAAAAGTAATATACGTGCATTGTTTTATTCATCATTCCTACAAGTCGTCCACTCCCTTTGAAGTATTTCCCTTGGTATAAACTGTGACCCTGTCCGATATATCCAAATTGACCCCTATTTTGAAATACAAAGGGACGACGTTGACCCATATTGAGTGAATGCGCCAAATAGGTTCCTTGTTGGTGGGCGACTTGCGCGGTGGGAGGATTTCCTGTAATCGCACAATCTCCCATGGCATAGCATTGTGATTTCGCGCCCATAATTTCCAAATACTCGTTTGTCACGATTCCGCGTCGATCGGCATCCTCAGAATTCCCCAACTGTGCGTTCACCTTTTCAGAAAGGGGATGTATTTTGATACCGCCACACCATATTGCAAAATCGTATGGAATGACCTCTTCTTTCTTTGTGTGAATTTTATCGGCCTCGATTTTCGTCACCATTGTATTGAAATGCATTTGGACGTGATTCTTTTTCCACAATTCTATGGCTTTGGACGAAAGGTCGGGTGAAAAGGTTGGCATAGGTCCAGGTAATCCATCAATCGCGACCACGCGGAACCGTGGACTATCTGTCAAGGTCCCAACTAATTCCGAGCCCGTGAAACCACACCCGATTACCGCGATAATGGCATTGTTATCGAGATCACGTAGTTTCGCCTTGATTGCCAATAGATCCGAGTACGTTTTAAGAAATTGTGTGTGTTCTTGGACGCCAGGTATCTGAAATGTATTCACATTGGCTCCGTGTGCCAAAATAAGAATGTCACCGCTGACGATGTTGTTGGTTGTCGTAACCACCCCACGTTTCTCTATATCCACGTCTTTGACCTCCGCCAATTGAAACTCGTGATGTGGAAATTGAGATGTAAATGGTATCTCTAAATCGCGCTCTTGTATTACTGTTTTGGCTAGAAGGGGCGTGTATACAAAGCGGTCATTTGCAGATACAACTTTGACGCGAAATCGGGTGTGGTCGATTGTTTGTAAAAATCCGATTGAAGCCCATCCGTATCCAACTAAGATAATGGTTGGACGTTCCATGTATACATTACATCGATATAATGTATACATAAGTAACAGTTTTTTATTTTCGTATTGAATATTTAGTATATACATGCGCTATCGGATATATATTTTAACGTTCATATACATTATACAAGTATGAATATGAAACAAGAATACTTTGCTATATGGGAATATTATTGCAATAAATACAAAAGGCGTAATGGACCGCGTGAAAAAGGATTTGCAAAAGAGATTGAGAAAAGTATCGATGAAATTCCATTTGAATTGTTTGATTATCATGTCTATTTACGAGATTATCCGGATATACGCGCAAAATTTAGCTCGAATGCAATGTCAATGATGAAACGATCAAAAATAAATCCATTGCAAGTTTTAGACCATTATTTACGCACTGGGCGACAAGAAGGACGACGCGCGTATTGTATACGCGAAAATGGCGAAAAAGTGCCGTTTCATGGATTCGATTATAGAGAATACGTAAGGGTGTGTTCGCATGCATATAATTCACGCATATCCAATGAATTAAATGGATACATTCATTATCTTCAACAAAATCCCAACCCAAAAATGATTACAATAAAAGCAGAAGGAACCGTATTTTCCGAACCACATAAGAATCAATTGTGGAGTTCTACTTTAAAGGAGGAATGGACGAGGTTTGATGCATGGAAATACAAAGTAAAGTATGGTAAAGGCGGGGACAATGCAAAAGAACTCTTCATTGATTATTTACTCTCTTCTCACAAAACGACTATTGTTGAAACCGTACCGATTCCCACCATACAGGTCCAATCGCCACAAAATACTCCAAACAAAGTATTGATTGTCATGCCAACATACAATCGCGCTAGTAATATCGAAGCGGTAATTCGACAAATGGAATCCCAGACATATACAAATTGGACGTTTTTGATAATTGATGACGGGTCTACCCCCGAAAATAAGACAATTTTCCACGCAACACGAGAGAAATATAAAAATCATTCAAACATCATGTTTAGAGAAAACGAGTGCAATAAACACATTGCATACACATTGAATCGTGGTATTGATTTTTTTCATCAGCATGATGAACTGACACACTTAACATGGATCTCCGACGACAATGAATATTTTCCACATTATGTCGAACAATTAGTTAATGCAAATGTAGCATTTGCCTATGGATATTATACCACACATAAATCCAATACGGGCGAAGATGCAGTCAATACATACCAATATACCGGATATGAAAATGTATTGACCGATTTTCACGGATGCGCTGCATTTATGTGGTCTAAAGATACGATGAAAAAGGTGGGTATGTATAGAGAAGACGTACCTGGGTGCGAGGATTTCGAATATTTGGTGCGAACATTCAAAGTTACATCCATGTCGGATATTTTCCATGTGAAAACTTCCCTCATGCGGTATCATATTCATCCCGATTCGAGTTTCTCCAAAGGAATGCGGCGAATCATGAACTTACGAAATGATTTGATCCAAGAATTCAAAGGAAATCAGGTAGCATCATCGAAAACAGTTTCTATTGTCGTATTGTGTTACAATAAAATGGACTATACACGACAATGTCTTGAAAGTGTTCTTCTCCATACGAATCTTGCGAATGCAGAAATAATCGTTGTAAATAATGCATCTACAGATGGAACACGAGAATATTTGGAGGAATTACGGTCAAAGCATGCCAATGATATACATATCATTCACAATACCCAAAATCTAGGATTTTCGAAAGGAATGAATATTGGCATCAATCATCCGAATAGTGAGTATGTGATTTTACTAAACAATGACACAATAGTCACTGCAAATTGGGAGTGTGAATTAATCGGCATATTGCGAGACAGCCCATCGGTATTTGCCGTTACCCCCGTCACCAACAATAGCGGAAACGAATCCAAAATGGATATTTCGCACAATAATCCCGACGACTTTTTTGCAAAATATAGGTCAACTCAAACCATATTACCTGTATCATTTTCATGCAATTCACTCGGATTATTTTGTGGGGCTTTCCGTCGAAACGAACTATGTGATGTAGGTGGATTGGATGAAGCGTATTTGAATGGATGGGAAGATGACGATTTATACGAAAAATTGATTCGATTAGGGAAAAAAGTACATATAGCAACACGATCGGTCGTCTATCATTTCGCTAATGTAACTGTTGGTAAAGGTGCGTATTCAGCACCATCCAACTCAAACAAGATCCATTTTGAGAAAAAATGGAATAAGTCATGGACGTCTCATGGCAAACATTCCTTTATTACAGATTGTTCGACTGGTATGGAGGTGTATCATGGTATAAACAATGTCGACAAGTATATGATGGAAAATCATGGTAAAGAATGGAAGTGGAGGATGAAAAAGGTCCCGACGTGTGAAAACGCAATTCAAATTGACCCTCACTTATATGAATATTTACATGGAAAATCAATCAAAAATGTATATCGTGAAATACATGATCGCGGTGTGAAAGAGGGTTTGATTTATTCCATCAACCAATTCAAAAATTATTTTGAATTAGGTGAAGATGTCTTTTATAAAAGGGGTGAATCGTATTTTTGCAGGATTCATAATTATTACATTGATTTACACCTACTCGCGAATTACATATACGAGAAAAGTGCAGATGAATACATACAGGATATTCGGGTCGTGGAAAATACGTTAACTGATATTTTGGTTGCAGAATACGCAATATGTTCGTACATTGGAGACGAAAGTGTCGGTCATGATTTACTCCAAAAAATACTTACGTCAAACAAAGGACACTTCGTCCAACTATTTATATGTAAAACAGAGGAAATATATCGTAATATGCAGAGAAAAATGAACCAGTTTCCAAATCGAATTGTATTTCGTAGTAAAGAATACGGGTGTGATATCATTCCCTCTTTGCAAGCGATTCACTACGCCCAAAAGTATAATCTACAGTATATTTACAAATTTCACACGAAAAGTGATAAAAAATGGTTTGATGACTGTACGGATTATTTATTGCAAACAGATGCCGCAACATTGAAATCAATCGCTCAAAATAAAAACTGTGTGGGTCGAGAGGACTATTATTTGGATATCAATCATCGAAGCGAACAGATTCATTGTATACAGTTAAAGCAACGATATTTGCATTTATGCGATAAGATCCAATTTGTAAAAGGTTCCATGTTCTTTTGTAAAATGGAGGTATTTTCTACAGTATTGCAGTTTATAAAAAAACATCAACATCGTTCATGGTTTTTGAATAATGGATATGATACGAACATTGTCAATTTAGATAATTCACCCATACACTTTCTAGAGCGATTGTTTGGTATCATTCGTGTCGAATAGTTAGCGGCGTGTCAATAGTTCACAAATCATTTTCCAACTCTCTCCTTTTCCATAAGGACATTCTTCATTCACTTCGTAATTTTCATAGATTTCTTGGACGATGTTTTCTAAAAGGGTGGGACTTTCACACATGAAACTATGTATACCGACGCTTTCTGGTCTTTCTGTGGTCTTTCGACAAACCACAATTTTTTTGTTTAAAAAACTGCATTCTTCTTGCAGTCCACCACTATCACTGATTACAAATTTGCATTTTTTAACGAGCTGGATGAGTTCGTTATGATTCATGGGGTCGACCACCCTGACTTTTTCGAAAAGGTGTCGGTGTTTTTGGACGTTTGGGTTTGGATGTAATGGAATGATAAATTCGATTTCATCGTATTGGGTTGCCAATTTTTCGATGGTGCGGAACCATTCGTCCATATTTGCGTGATTATCACGGCGATGCATGGTAATTAATACGAAATTTCCATAATCGCAACCTTCTCTTGAAATATTATCCAATCCGGTATTTCCTACAACGTGGACTGTATTGTCATGAACGGAAATATTTTCTCGAAGTAAGTTTTGTTTGTTATGGACGGTGGGACATAGATGGATATCCGCCAATCGAGTAAGGATTTGACGGTTCATTTCTTCTGGATAAGGATCCATTCGGTCATTGCTTCGAAGTCCTGCTTCTAAATGGATGATTTTGATACCGTGATGAAAAGCGGAAAGGGCAATGGCACAAGCGGTCGATGTATCTCCTTGGACGAGAACGTAATCGATTCCTTCAAACAAATGGTCGTGCTGTAAAATATGGCAATAAATATCGTTTAATCGATTTTCACAATGTTTCGTATCCATGTGTAGGCGAATATCTACGTTGGTATTTTTCAATAGAT
>CERI01117157.1_pt1 | contig 11018 bp, 2 predicted proteins | sample 350261 | NCBI WGS metagenome assembly CERI01 (sample SAMEA2620979, study PRJEB7988) | marine metagenome | isolation source: saline water (ENVO:00002010), including
CATAGAATGCTGTGGTATAGATTGTTGTTGAACCATAGATTGTTGTGAAAATGCCGATTGTCCAAATACGTGTGATTGTTGATTAATAGAATACATTCCACCATTCATATGAAATTGACCTAATTGTATACCTACTCTTTCAATTTGTTTCGCAATTGTAGTAGTAGTTAATCTGAAATTAGCATAAGCAGCAGCATTATCTCGGTGAAGGATTAGTCTAAATGTAAATGATAATTTATTTAAATCAGTTGGAGATATATGGCTATCTACAAGTCCTAACGTTGGATCAATAGAAGAAAAGATTTGTGAATAATCACCAAGAGTTTTAACTAATTGTATATAAGTAATAAATTTATGATTTTCTAATTTTGTAATATGATCTATAGAAGAATCATCATTATATATCTCATTCACATATTCATGGACTATATCACGAGTTACATCAGACCATGTATTTTTAGAGAAATCACGAGCAATTTTTTCAAAAATATGAATATGACTTTTATCTGGCCCAATGGTGTTTATTGCCAACCATTCTTTATTTCTATGAAAAATGATATTATCTTCATCATTATCTAAATTATAAATATGATAGCTATAATGACCATTATTTATTGGCATTAGATATTTATTTCCAATTTGTGGATCAAGAACCTCTATTTCTGTATGGGCTAAAGAATTTTTAGCAATCTTTTTTAATTTTTCACTATAATCAGCACCAACTATATTTGTAAAATTTAAATTGCCTAATCTACCAGAATTATTCATTATATATCGCTTATCTGTATTAGATAATATAAGGCCTCCTATACAGTCCATAAATTGATTAAATTCTGATGTTCCATACATATAAATATTATTACGGGTTTTCATTATATCTGCTATTTTGTTTTCAATTGTATTTAAGTCTGGATATTCTCCACCACCTTCATTTTTTAAAATCCATTCTATCATTTCATATATATCATATAGCCATTCATCATCATCTAACATTGCTATATCAATATCAGCAATTTGAGGCCATAATTCTCCAATTATAAGTCCAATATAATATATTATAGATTGTGTATAATCCATATCGGAATGGTGTTTTAAGGATTCTGTAAATATTTCTAATTCCAGAGCTTTTATAATTTTTATATATTCATTATTATTTTTTCTTTTTTTGGTAACGATATTACCTTTCATTTTATCTATTTTACCCTGGTTATATACACTTTTTAAAATATGTATAATTTCTTGACTTGATAAATTATCAACAGTCCATCCCTCAGAAGCTTTAAATAATGCGAAATAATGATAACATTTAAAGAATTCACCTGTATTCCAAAAAGTCCCATCACTTTTTTTAAGACTTTGTTGTAAATTTATATAAATTTCGTTATATTCGTCATCATTAAATATGGTTGCTTTTAAACCAGGAATTCCTGGATTCATTTCCCAATATAATTCATCTCTTTTTTCTTGATCAAAATATCTTTCTATTTCAGAAAATCTATATAATAAATTATTATATTGATCTTGTTGCGTTATCTTATTATCTGGGAATAAAATTTTATCTAATTGATTAAAATATTTTAATATTCTATTATTTGTTTTAGCATCAACCATTCTATCTTTAGTTTTAATTTCATAAATCACTGATAATGAGCCATATAACATACATTTTATTTTAAAAAATGTTTTATTGGACTCTCTTGTATTTAAATGTTCTGGTGTTTTTGTTTTACGGCTGTCAGGTGATCTAAAATCGTGAACTTGATCAATAAAAAACATATTTAATAAAAAAGCAACATAATCCTTTGTATTTAATCCTGCTTTATATCCATCTGACATATATATATATATTGAGATTTTATTTAATCAAAATATTTTTCCATAAATTCACCGTCTGGATTAAGGCTATAACCATTTTTCCTATAAAACCCCCTGACACCTACACCTGAAATAATAGACATTTTCATAAAACCATTTTCCATAGCAATTTCTTCAGCTTTTTGTAGAAGTTTACTACCCAAGCCTGTATTTTGGACATTACTATTATCTTCCCATGTGCTAATTACTTTACCATATACATGTAATTCACGAATAAGAGCACTATCAATAAGACTATCAAATACATCTTCACCAGCCAAGGGACTAAGACGCAAACGGATAAATCCACAAATTTTATCCAAATCTGTATGTTCATATGAAATGAAATATTCATCCCCTTCAGCACACCTATATTTTCGGACAATGAGTTCAATATCGTCCTGTTTAAAAGGTGTATTAGAAATTTCACGACACCTAATACAATTACATTTTACGCCTTTTTGTTGAAGATATTGTCGCATATTGGGGATATCATTACCAGCTTCAATATAATCACTTGGGATATCCCTAATAATACGATTAATCCTGATCCATGGTTGAATGCGTGGTTTATAATAGACAAGTAGATCTTTAACACCTTCTGTTCCATATGGCGTATATGATCCTTCATTATACCATGTTTGGATATCTGTAAATGGGACTACTTCTGTAGGATAAAGCTTAAGCTGATCAGGACAACATTCTTCAGTATTAAGGAAATAATCAAGCATTTCTTTATCTTTTTCAACAGATGAATTAGGAAGATCAAACATAAGGTGGAAATCATCCTTAAAACAACAATTTTTCAATAGTTTATCGGCATTAACAGTATGTCTATGATAACACATCCTATTAATACCTTTCAAAATAGTGTCGTCTGTATGTTGAACACCCAATTGAACCCGCGTTACACCACATTTACGATAATGTTTAATATTTTTAGCATTAATTTGATCTGGACGAGTTTCAATAGTGATGCCAATTAACCTGACCATAGAGATTTCATTAAATAGTTTTTCATTTTCAAATGTATCAATTTCTCTTTTTTCTTTATCATAATATACATTGGCAGCGTAAAAGAGTTTATGAATAAAATCTTCCCGATATCCCATGTGATGTGAATCCCATGTTCCACCAAGAATAAGGAGTTCAATTTTATTACCATCATGGCCATTTCGGTTAAGAGTTTCTAGACGATCATTAAATTGTTTAATAGGATCCCAACCATTACGTTCACCACGCAATACGGCAGGTTCACGAGCAAGATAACTTTTAGGCATATTCGGTTCGCTTGGGCACATAGAACAATTATATTTACAACTAAATTCTTTTTTAACTCCATCAATTTCTGGATATGGACTGGTAAGAACAGTTACACTGGTAATACCTGAAAGTCCTTTTTTAATTTTCCTTTTAAGATAATTAGTGAGATCATCTTTTTCGGTGATTTCTCCACGACTAATAAGATTTTTGTAGGCCCATAGAAGTTTACTTTTTTTAGGGGTAATTTTAAGTCCATTACATAGTTTTACAGCATCAGCATTAATTTTATCTGAGTTTTGTAGTTGTAGTATTACTGATTCATATGGACACGTGGACATTAAAATTAATAATAGGGAAATAATCAAATCAAATTTTTCTCTATTAATATTATACGAAACATGGATCCATATGTAATTATTCAATATGAAAAAAAGGAAGGTTCTATAGATAATTATCTATTAAACAGAATAAGAGATAGTAAAGTATCATTAGATAGTCTAATAAAGAAATATGAAGGTATGGAATTAGATAGTGATATATTAGAAATAATTAACAAAGAATTTTTAGGATTACACCAATTAGAAAGAGAGTTATCTAAATATTATAAAATAACAAAAACAATTATACCTAATTTATCATTGGATGTACAAAGTTTACAGAAATTAAAGGACAATATAAAGGGGATATATATAAATAATCTAATTAAACAGGAATCTTTGTCAGATAAAGAATCAATATTTTCAATTGTTTCAAATGATGATTCTTTATTATCTATTAGTGATCCAAATATTTCTAAAAGTGATCAAAATGTATCAAAGAGTAATTCTCAATTATCATCTAATAAATCATCTGTATCTGGATCAGATAGTTTATTATCTTCTGATAATTCTTTATCTGGTGGCAGTAGTTTATCTGGATCTGATAGTCTATTATCTTCGGATTATTCAAATTCAGATAGTGATAAATCAGTAAACCAAGATGTATCAAAGGATGATATATCTATAAAAAATATTGATAAATCTAAAATTAAAAATATAGCAGATAGTATAGATGATTATAATTTTAAATTAGTTCAAAAAAAAAATTTAATGTCATCAGAAAGTCTTTTGTCATCTAATAATTCAAGTATAGATAAAGAAACCCCCGATGATCAGGGTATGGATGAAGAAGAAATAGATGAAGAAGCAATAGATGATAATTTAGATGAAGGTAAAGGTGATGATTTAGATGAAGGTAAGGGTGATGATTTAGATAAAGTTGATGGTGACGATGAAGGGGAAGAAGAAATAGATGATTTAGATGCTGAAGATGAAGATGAAGATGAAGGAGAAGGAGAAGGTGAAGATAATATAGAAGGTGTAGATATGGTTAAAATAGGTGATAATATAAATAATAAGTCAAATGCTATATTAGAAAATTATTATGGTAATTTATATAAGTATAAATTTGGGATATTGGATAGTGATATAATGGATATCAATTTATATAATGATATTCATATAATGGGAGATGAGACAATAGAATGTTTAAATAATAAATTGTTATATTTATATAATATTATTAATAAGGATATTTATGATATAAATAGTGTATTTTTATGGACAGGATATAATTATACATTGATGTTAGATCGTTTAGTATATGATATTTATTTACAATTAGAAAATTATTTGAGTGTAAATACTTTTACATATGAAAATATAATAAGATATTTTAATCATTTAGGTATAGAAATTAATTTATTAAATAATGATTATTATAGTTTATTTATAAAAGACTTTAATGATAAAATAATAGATTATCATAGTTTTAGAAACCACATATTTATACAAAATACCATTAAAGATTATTATTATTATTCAACATTAAATTATAATTATGTTGATAATGATAAATACCATTTTATAAATCCTTTTAAATTGGATAATATTATAAATAGTGTTACATTCACATATCAAAATCTAAATAATAAAGTATTTTCTGATTTTGGAGAAATAGTATTAGGTGAAATTAATTTTATTTTAAAAGGAGATTTAGAAATAAATCAAAAATATTTTCCAAATTATGATGGTAAACCGATTGATAAACATAAAATAAGAAAATATATTAATAATTTAAATAGTATTTATTATAGTAATGAGGAGACATTATATTTTAGTTTAGGACAACTTTTTGAGTATGAAACATATATAAATGGATTATATTGGAAATATAATATAAATAATAGTTTAGATATTACAAAAGTGTTTAATACTATAAAATTAAATAATCAAATCCCATTTATAGTGTTAAACGATCCAATAAGTAATAAAATAATAAATAAGGCATATGTTCCATCATTTAATAAATATGATGACAAATATGAGCCTATGATAAATGGTGAGATGATGAAAAAATTATTTAATAATGATTTTGATATACCAATAGAGAATGTGTTTAAAAAGAAATCAAAAAATGGGTTATATATATGTTTTTATACTGATAATTATATTGAAACATTGACATATACATCACAGGGTAAAATAATAAAAATAGAGGATAGTATAAATATAGATAGTAATAATAAAATTATTTCAGGAATAACCGAAAGCAGTGATATTTATAAAAATATAACATCACCAGATGTAAATAATATTGGTGATATAGTAAGGTATCGTCAATATAATAATTTATTCACATATTTATTTTTAGATAAGAATGGAAAAACATTTATATATTTATCAATACCAAAGAACTCATATTATAGAATAGATAATATATATAATATTATTAAAAACATAAATGGATATTGTCATAAAAATTTAGATGAACTAAGATATATATACGATTATAAAAATTTAGAAAATTATTATAGAAAAACATTAAATAATAATATTAAATTAGATGTTAAATTTGTATTTTATAATAATCAATCTACATATTATGATATAAATATATTGAGGGAAAATATAAAAAATTTAAATAGTTATTTTGAAATAGTGCCCAAATTTTTTAAAATAGGGACAATTGTAAATTATTCTATTAATATAGGTGGTATATTTATACAGCGGTCAGGTAAAATAATTAAAATTAATTTTATATTAGGTGAAGTATTATATGATATAAAGTATGATATAGAAAATGGTGAAATAGATAAGGGTATAAGTTCAGATTATATATCTAATACGAATGATAATGATGGGTATAATGATTTTTATATAGAGTTATATTATAAACGCCAAAGTAAATATAATTATAAGAATTTAGTAAATATTGATTATCTATCTGAATTTTTAGATGAAAGTGATATAATAAGTTTTATAAAAGATAAATTTGGAATTAAACATACAAAGGATGCTATAGAGACAATTAGTTTTTTGCGTAGTAATAATAGCCATTCTGATCCAATAAGTATAAAGATATATTTATTTGGAAAATATATAAAATTGGATACATACGAGTATAATATTTATGTAAATGGTATTACTAATATGAAGAGTTTAAACTTAATAAAAATATTATTAGACAAATTATGTAATTTAAAAGAGAATATAATAAAATGCGATAATTGTCATATAGATAGCAGTATTAATTTATTAGAAAAAGAAATACATAGTTTAGAAGCGGATGATAGTAAAAGTGATGATGATTTATTAGATGATGATAGTGATGATGATTTATTAGAAGAAGATGGACAACACTTGAAAAAAGGTAAATTGGGTCATTTTGAAAAAAAAATTAAGAATGAGGAAATCCAATTATTATATGAAAATATGAATATAGATTATTCAGAAAGTGATATTTTTACATATAATTCAAATATACCAAAGTTGACAACTAATTATTGTAGATATTTATTAATAAAAACAGACTATCAATTATTTAATTACAAACCAATAAATGGAAGTAATAATTCATATGCTAAAAGAACAACAAATAATCCTATTGCGATAACAAATAGTGAAAAAATATTAATAGATAAAAAAGATGCCGAATTATATCCACAAATTGAAGAGATAATACAAAGCACTGAGAATAAAGGTAATTTTAATGAAACACGAAAAAAAATATTTTTAGCATATTTAAAAAAAAATTTTAGTTCATATGGATTTTGTGGATATTGTAATGAAAGTAAACATGAATATACCTTGGATTTTGATCAAAAACAAAAATTAATAGATCTTCAAAATAAAATTCCAACGGCTTTATTATGTAAATCTAAAATAAGAAAGGATATATGGTATATTTCACCAAGAATATATTGTTTTAGTTGTAATAAGCCTATAAATATATGGTATTTTATATTAAAACAATTTGATAATGGAAAGGAAATAATACCACAAAAAGAATATAATCCAGGTATTAATAAAACTGGGACCAGATGTCCTTATTTTATGCCATCATTAGAAAAAACAGTTAAAGAAACATTAGAATACAATAGTTGGAGAAAATGCTATAATTGTGGGTTAGATATAACAAAACATGATTTATTTTGTCCATATGATCCTACACATAAATGTAATTGTAAACCATTAAAAAATGTTACCATGAATGATATGGAGCGATATAAGAAAGATGGTGTAGAAAAAATATATAATATTTCAAAATTGATAGAAAATAGTGAGGATGATTTTGATAAAATAAAGAGGGGTCATCCTAAAGGATTTGTTTTTATAAAAGCATCAAATCGTAATCCATCAGAATATTATTTACCTATTCATAAAATAAAAAAAACAGATATATATTTTGATAATAAAATGAAAGATTCAATTTATAGTAATAAAGATCTTATAAATGATACAATTAAAAAATTTTATTTAAAATATATAGATAAGGAGGAAATATATATTGGTGAAATATATAATAATATATATTATAAAAGATATTGTAATAGATCATGTATTATTGATATTAATCCAAGTGAAAAAGATAATGAACAGAAATATTTATCTATTTTAACAAATCAATTTGGATATAGTGAACTATTAAGACCATGTATAGTAACAAAATTCCATCAAAAATGGTATATGAAAAATGATAATATAAATAAATATTTGAAATTAACCCAAGGTGAGTTATATAAGGAGGATCGTGAGAATTACAATTATATTTGTAAAGATTTTGGAAAAACTTTAGCAAATGGCCAATTAACTAATTTACCAGAGGTATTATTTAATTATTTTAATGTTGATAAATATAATAATCCATTAAAAATACAACATGGTTTATATAATAAAAAGGAAAAATATTATATTAGAGTAGGTAACGAATATAATAATAATAGTTTTTTACACTGTATATATAAGATATTTAATTTGGAATTGTTAAAGATGAAAATAAATAATTTTGAAAAATTTAGGAATGATATTGTGGATAAGTGTTCATATAAAATATTTAATGATATGGATTTATCGCTATTAAATATTATATTTAGAGAAAACTATAATATAAATATTGATGCTTATCAAAATTTTATTGAATATATATATTCTGATGAATTTAAAAATCATCAATATCTATTAGATTATTTTACAAACTATTATCATATAGGTGAGGAATTATATAATATAATAATTTTATCCATTATAGATGGTAAGCTTGTAGTAAATTGTCCAAAAACATTTACGTATAGTTCAAGAAATAAGTATTGTTTTATATTACAGATAAATGATCATTATGAACCAATAGGATATTTTTATAATACTATGATTAATTTTATATTTGATAAAAGGGATGTATGTAAAACAATTTTAAAAGAGATTAGTGAAAAATGTTATGTAAGTGATAAAAATAAGAGCAATGTATATTTAACATATGATAAAGTAAAATCTTCCAAATTTAATATTATTAAGCATTATAAAAATAAGGATGGCTATATTGATAAATTACTAATATCTGAATTGAGCACTGATCATAAAGACAGTAAACAGGTAATCGTATGTATAAAACCGCAAATTATTGTTGGAATAAAGGAGTCAGTATATGATAAACAACCATATAAATCAAAAAATATTTATAATATTTATAATTATTTTAATATATGTCCTGTTTATAATTATTATATTAAAAAAGAAGGTGATACAAATAATGGTATATATATAAATTATAATTTAGTATACATAGATGGTTCTTTAGATAAATCTAATATTGAAAAAGTAGGGGAAAAAAGTGAACAAGAAGGGTCTGATAGTAAACAAGACGGACAAAATAGTAAAATAGTTAAATATAAATTTGAAAATTTAGATATTACTAAACTGGATATTAATGGGTTAGAGATAAAAGATACTAATGAATTATTTGGTATAAATATAGATGAAATATTATTATTTTTAGATAAAAAAGGTATAGATTATACAATAGTAATTGATTTAATTATAAATCCAGTAATTGGGATAAAAGAATTTTTGGTATTAAATAAGGAAAAGGTTAAAATAGTAGGTTTAATAATAAATGATATATATATTAATGTTTTACCAAATACTATAGATGACTATTTATATTTAAAACTATTAGAGGGAGGTATTAAAATGGCTACATTTGAAAAAAAGATGATTCAATTTGATAATATAGATAATTTTATTCAGAGATATACGGGTTTGTTTTATTATTTAGATAAGAATTTCAATATCAGGGTATATAGATATAAAATAAATAGGGATAAAGAAATTATAGGTATATATTTAGAGGATGGGTCATTATATGAATATATTTATACAATTGGAATAGACCATACATATTATAAAAAAATATTTATGATAGAACCACAATATAAGACGGATAATAAAATAAATATATATGAACATAATAAAAAGTTAGTTGATGATAAATTAAAAACAGAACGGTATTTTATTTTATTAAAGGAATTGTCTATATATCTTCATAATAATTTGGATATATTAAAATCCATTGAAAATATTATAAATAGTTTTATTTATTCGGATACCAATAAAAAAAATAAATTACAAAAATTATTATATACTATTTTAAAAGAGATTACGAGTGTTACTACAAATACAGATTTAACAGAAAAGAATAATATATTATGTAGTAATCTGGATTCATATAATTGTATTCAAGCGAAACATTGTAAATATGGTAATAATGATAGTTATTTATCTAATTTTATAAAACTGAATATTTCTAAGATGAGTATGGAAGATATTTTAATACAATGGATGACAATGCCACAGGAAGAAAAATTAAAATTAAAAAAAATAATATCAAAAAATAAAAAGGATACCTGTAAAATATGTATAACAGACTTTAATAAGGAGTTCAATAGAATATTAAATGATTTGGTAAGGAATAGATATATAATATCAATGGTATTAAATAATAATTTTAATCATATTTTTAAAAATCAATTATATGAAAAAAAATCAAATTTAGAAGTAATATTTACAAATGATAATATAGATGATATAATATTTAAATTTACTAATTTAATACATAATTATATAAATCATTATATTAATTTTAATATTTATAATGATATAATTGTAGATGAAAAATTAATAATAGATAAAACACCTCCAATGGATAAGAAATTAATATTACACCATGTGGATGGTTTAATTAGTAAACAAACTGGATTATATACAATAATTAAAAAACCTAAAAAGACAAAGAATATGACTAAAATACTTTATAATAATGAAGAATATGATAAAAAATTTAATAAAGACTCTGAAATATATAAACAATTAATAGAACTTAATAAAAAAAGAAAACCTAACATAACTGAAAAGAGTAATGAATATGATATAAATATAGTAGGTAGTGGTATGTTTATTATAGATATAAATATGAAACCTAAATTTATAATTATTTAATTGTTATCATTATTTATTATTTAATTGTTATCATTATTTATTATTTAATAGATAAAATATATTTATTTATTAAATATTATTTAAAAAAAA
>CERI01006430.1_pt1 | contig 11011 bp, 9 predicted proteins | sample 350261 | NCBI WGS metagenome assembly CERI01 (sample SAMEA2620979, study PRJEB7988) | marine metagenome | isolation source: saline water (ENVO:00002010), including
TATTTTTGAATATAAATAAAATTTAATTATGAGTGTTTTTGATGTCGTCATTATTGGTTCGGGCCCTGGAGGATATGTTGCTGCAATTCGTTGTGCCCAGTTGGGTATGAAAACAGCTTTGATAGAAAAGTATAATACATTGGGTGGAACTTGTCTTAATGTAGGATGCATTCCTTCAAAATCACTTTTAGATTCCTCTCACCATTACGAAGATGCAACCAAGCATTTTTCAGAACATGGAATTGAAATTCAAGGGAAAATTAAAGTGAATTTTAAACAAATGATAGATCGAAAAGCTTCAGTGGTGGATCAAACTACTAAAGGAATTGATTATTTGATGAAAAAAAATAAAATAGAAGTATTTAATGGGACTGGTAGCTTTGTTGATAGTAATCATATTCAAATAGAAGGAAAGACTAAACAAATTATTGAATCCAAAAAAATTATTATAGCTACTGGGTCTAAACCAGGAAATTTACCATTTATAAAAATTGATAAAGAAAGAGTAATTACTTCTACAGAAGCTTTAAAGCTTAAAGAGATTCCAAAGCATTTGATTGTTATAGGAGGTGGAGTGATTGGATTGGAACTTGGACAAGTATATCGTCGTTTAGGTTCTGAAGTGTCTGTTATTGAATATGCAGATAGAATTACTTCTGTAATGGACTCTGGTCTTTCTAGGGAATTGATGAAAGTATTGAAAAAGCAAGGAATTAAGTTTTACCTTTCTCATGGAGTTAACAAAGTAATTAGAAAAGGTAAAGAAGTTGATGTTACAGCCCTTGATAAAAAAGGAGAGGAAATAAGATTTAAAGGGGATTATTGTTTAGTTTCAGTTGGAAGACGTCCCAACACAGCTGGACTAAATATCGAATCAGCAGGAGTAAAAATCAATAAACTTGGACAAGTAGAAGTTAACGACCAGTTGCAAACCACATGTTCAAATATTTATGCTATCGGTGATGTAATTAGGGGTGCTATGCTAGCTCATAAGGCTGAAGAGGAAGGAGTTATGGTTTCAGAATTCATTGCAGGTCAAAAGCCTCATATTAATTATAATTTAATCCCAAATGTAATTTACACTTGGCCTGAAGTAGCTTCAGTAGGTAAAACCGAAGAACAATTAAATGAAGCTGGAATTTCTTTCAAATCAGGTCAATTTCCAATGCGAGCACTAGGGCGTGCTCGTGCAAGCATGGATACTGACGGTTTTGTTAAAATTTTAGCAGATAAAAATACTGACGAAGTGATAGGTGTTCATATGATTGGGGCTCGTGCTGCAGATTTGATAGCTGAAGCAGTTACAGCTATGGAATTTAGAGCTTCAGCAGAGGATATTGCTCGCATGAGTCATTCTCATCCTACGTATGCAGAAGCCGTAAAAGAAGCTGCGCTGGCAGCGACTGAAAATCGACCTTTACATATTTAGTTAAAATAGGTTTTAAGAAAATTGAGTATTCATTTTCTTCCTTATACTTTCTAATCCTAAATTACCAATACTTCCAATGTGAGTATGTTTTAAATTTCGGTTAGGATTAAAATCATTTTTTTCAATAGCATGACCTAATTCACGATATGCGTCTCTAAAAGGTTTTCCTGCTAATACTTCTTGATTAAGAGTATCAACACTAAAGATGTAATTGTATTTTTCTTGATTAGTAATATTTTTTTTCACTTTAATTTTTGGTAAACTAAATATCATGATCTCCACACATGATTTTAATTCGTTAATAGCATCAATTGTCGGTCCTTTAACTAATTGAAATTCTCTATGATAACCACTTGGAAGATTAGCTGTTAATAAGGCTATTTGATTAGGTAATGCCACTATCATATTACACTTTCCTCGAACTAATTCAAATAAATCAGGATTTTTTTTGTGAGGCATAATACTAGAGCCAGTTGTTAGTTCATCAGGAAAAGAAAGAAAATTAAAATCTTGACCCATATACAAACAAATATCCATACATAATTTTGCCAGTGTACTTCCAATAGCGGATAACGCAGTAGCAGTACTTTTTTCAAGTTTTCCTCTGGCCATCTGAGCTGCCACTGAATTTACTTTTAACCCTGTAAAGCCTAAAGATTCAGTAGTAAATTTTCGATCAATAGGAAAGGCACTTCCGAATCCAGCAGCGCTTCCTAAGGGATTTTGATCAGCAATCTTATAAGCACTTTGCCAAAAATAAAGATCATCAATTAAGCTTTCAGCATATGCAGAAAACCACAATCCAAAAGAGGAAGGCATAGCTACTTGCATATGTGTATATCCAGGCATCAAATTATTTTGGTGTTCTTTTGCTAAAGAAAGTAAAAGCTCAAAAAGTTTTTTCACTAGCTTTTTGATTTCAGTTAATTCATGTTTTAAATAAAGATGCATCGCAACCAAAACCTGATCGTTTCTAGAACGAGCTGTATGAATTTTTTTACCTAAGTCTCCTAAATCTTCAATTAATAAATCCTCAATTTTAGAATGAATATCTTCAAATTTATCTTCTATTGTGAGTTTACCATCTGATGCTTGTTTTTGAATTTTTTTTAAAGCCTTAGTGAGTTTTTCTCCTTCTTGTGAGTTAATTAAACCAATTTTAGCTAACATTTTTGCGTGTGCAATTGATGCTTGACAATCATACTGAGCAAGTACTAAGTCATGTTCACGATCTTTTCCAACGGTAAATTGATCTACTTTTTTATGTGCAGTTTTACCTTTTTGCCAAAGTTTCATATTATATGATTTTTTTTAATAAATTAATATACAAAGCAATACCTTCTTCTATCTCTTTGACAAAAATAAATTCGTCAGCTGTATGAGATCTTGTAGAGTCACCTGGTCCTAATTTAAGGGATGGACAACTTAGTTTTGCTTGATCTGATAAGGTTGGAGAACCGTAGGTACTTCTACCTAATTCAACTCCTGCTTTAACTAAAGGATGCTCTAATGAAATAGAAGAAGAATTTAGATTTAATGACCTTGGAAATAAAGCCAAAGGTGAATCTTGCTGTAATAAAGTTACAATCTCTTTATTACTGTAACAATCATTTACTCTTACATCGACCACTAAATTAAGACTTGCTGGAACTACATTGTGTTGCTTCCCTGCGATTACTTGGGTAACAGTTAATTTAACTGGACCTAAAGTCTCTGATTCTTTTTCAAACGAAAAGTTTTCAAGCCATTTAATTACTTTGGGAAGTTTTGAGATTGGATTGTCTTCATTTGGGTGAGCAGCGTGACTAGCAGTACCTTCTACTTTTCCATCAAATACAATTAATCCTTTCTCTGCAATAGCCAATTGCATAAGAGTGGGTTCACCAACAATAGCAACATCAATTTTAGGTAGGGATGGCAAAAGACTGTTTAGACCCAAATCACCGGAACTTTCTTCTTCAGCTGTAGCTGCTATGATTAGATTATATTTTAGATTAGGATGATCGAAGTAATGAGTAAATAATGCAATTAGTGAGACTAATGCTCCACCTGCGTCATTACTTCCTAAACCATATAATTTTCCATCTTCTATTTGTGGATGAAATGGATCTCTAGTATAAGCAGAGTTTGGGTTCACTGTATCATGATGAGAATTTAAAAGAAGAGTTGGCTTATTTTTATTAAAAAATTTATTAAACGCATAAACATTGTGATCTTGCTTTTTAAAGGGAATATTATGATGACTAAACCACTGTCCAATTCGCTCAGCAGTTTTGTCTTCTTCACTTGAAAAAGATTTTATGGAAATTAGATCTTGCAATAGTTTGATTGCTTTGTGGCTTAATTTTTTCATCTTAATGTAATTGAGGTATATGGAATGTCTTGATTTATCATATTTGTATTACCGATAGCTACTTCATTTACACCTCCTTCAATTGCCTCAATAGCATTATGTAATTTTGGCATCATTCCCTCAGAAATTATATTATTAAATAATAAGTTTTGGTAAGATTTTTTAGTTATTTTTCTAATCAAAGAAGATGAATCTTTGATATCTTTCATTACTCCTGGTAACTCAAAACAATAACTAATTTTAACATCAAATTTTTTAGCTAAAGCTTTTCCAATTTCAGCTGAAATTGAGTCAGCATTGGTATTAAAAAGTTGTCCATTTCCGTCATGGGTAATTGCACAACATACTGGAATGATATTTTGTTCCAAAATTTGATTAAACCACTCGTTATTAACCTTAGTAATATTACCCACAAAACCATAATCAATAGATTTTATTGGCCGTCTTTCTGCTTCTATAGCATTAGCATCAGCTCCAGATAAACCTAATGCATTACATCCAAACCCTTGGAGATAAGCTACAAGAGTTTTATTAATTTGACCTGCATAAACAGCTGTGATTAGCTCTAAAGTTTTTTTATTTGTAACTCTTCGACCATCTTTCATTTGAACGGGTATCCCAAGTTTTTTGGCCCAAGAGGTTGCTCTTTTTCCACCACCATGAACTAAAATTTTAGGTCCTTTTAAACCAGTAAAGTTCTTTAAAAATGGAAGAAGTTTATTTTTATCTTCAATTATAGTACCACCTATTTTGACAATATTGAGTTTAGGCATGATCGAGTAGGATTTTTAAGACAGCCTGAGCAGCAAAAGTACGATTATTAGCTTGTTCAATTACTAGGGAATTTGAATTATCAAGCACACCATCAGAAGCTACAATGTTTCGACGAATAGGAAGGCAATGCATAAACTTAGCATTTTTGGTTAAGCTCATTTTTTCTTTTGTAATCATCCATTCGTTATCTGTTCTTAATATTTGTCCGTATCGTTCATAGGAACACCAATTTTTAGCATAAACAAAGTCAGCATTTTGTAAAGCTTCAGATTGATTATGTATAACTGGAATGTTTTTAGTTATTCTTTTATCCAAATCATAACCTTCTGGGTTAGAAATAAAATAATCCACTTCTTGAAATGACATCATCTTTGAAAACGAATTAGCTACTGCATGAGGTAAAGCTTTGGGGTGGGGTGCCCAAGTTAGTACAACTTTTGGGCGATACTTTGTTTTATGTTCTTTTAGTGTTAAAGCATCAGCCAAAGCCTGTAAAGGGTGACCAGTGGCACTTTCCATATTTATGACTGGGATATTAGCATATTTAGCAAAGCTTTTTAAAACAATTTCAGCCTCATCATTTTCCTTATTAACTAGTGAAGCAAAAGCTCTAATTGCAACCATATCACAGTACTGAGAAACTACAGCAGCAGCCTCTTTTATATGCTCAGAGCGAATTCCTCGCATTTGGGTACCATCTTCAAACTCTAGCGCCCATGCTTCGTTAGAAAAATTCATAACAATAGTCGAAAAACCAAGTAGTTGAGCTGCTTTTTGTGTACTTAATCTTGTTCGTAGACTTGGATTAAAAAACAATAAGCCCAAGGTTTTTCGTTTTCCCAAAGCTTCCTGAGAATAAGGGTTTTCCTTCAGTGATTTCGCAAGATCTACAGTCTTATGAAAGTTTGGTAAGTCATTTATAGTGATGAAATGTTTCATACGTTTATAGCTTTAAGAGCTTTCTCTAATCTTTTAAAGAATATATCAAAATGTTTTTTTTGTAAAGTTAACGGTGGAAGAATTCGTAATAAATTTTTATTACTACTTCCGCCTGTAAAAATCTGTTGTTGGTAAATCAATTCTTTTCGTAAATCACTTACCTCAAAATCGAATTCAAGACCTAACATTAATCCACGGCCCTTAATTTTTTTTACACTAGGAATGTTTTTTGCATTATCTATAAAATATTTACCTAATTCTTCAGCATTCTTTTGAAGGCCTTCTTCTTTTAAAACATCTAGAACGGCTAAAGATGCCGAGCAAGCAAGATGATTTCCTCCAAATGTAGTTCCTAGCATACCATACTTTGCCTCAATTGATGGGTGGACTAAGATTCCTCCAACTGGAAATCCATTTCCCATCCCTTTAGCAATAGTAATGATATGTGGTTCGATATTGTATTTTTGATAAGCAAAAAAAGTTCCTGTCCTGCTAAAACCTGCTTGAACTTCGTCAGCAATTAAGCATGTATTGTATGAATTACATAATCGATCCATAGCGTAGATAAATTCTTCTGAAGGTTCGTCTAAACCACCCACTCCTTGGATGGCTTCGAATATTACTGCGCAGACGTCTCCTTTTTTGAGTTCTATTTCTAAAGCCTTTTCATCATCAAAGGGTAAGAATGTTACTTCTTGTTGTTGATTTAAAGGAGCATTAATAGCTACATTGTCTGTTGCTGCAACTGCAGCTGAAGTTCGACCGTGAAAAGCATTATGAAAAGCAATTATACGCTTTTTACCTGTTGTAAAAGAAGCTAGTTTTAAAGCATTTTCATTAGCTTCAGCCCCTGAACTACACAAAAATAATTGATAGTCATGACAGTAAGATTGTTCACCAATAGCATTAGCTAATTCTTGTTGAATAGGATTTTTTATTGCATTTGAATAAAAACTAATTTCATTTAATTGCTTAGTCAAGCTTTTTACATAATGATCATGTCCGTGGCCAATTGATATTACAGCATGACCACCGTATAAATCTAGGTACTCAGTTCCCTTACTATCGTAAACATAAACATCTTTAGCTCGAGTAGGAGTAACATCATATAGTGGGTAAACGTCAAAAAGTTTCATTATTGTTTCGAGATTTCGTTTATTTTATTGAATGAGGCTACTAATCCTTTTATTAAAGAAGAGCTTAGACCCCGGTGTTCCATTTCATTTAATCCTGTAATAGTACATCCTCTTGGAGTAGTTACTTTATCAATTTCTTGCTCAGGGTGTGTGTCAGTTTCTATCAAAAGACTTGCTGCACCAAGAGCGGTTTGCATTGACATCCTCATTGCTTCATCAGCATCAAAACCTAATTGAACACCTCCTTGAGTTGTTGCACGAATCAAACGCATCCAGAATGCAATCCCACTAGCACAGATAACAGTGGCAGCTTGCATGTGTTCTTCTGTAATCTTAATAGAGGTGCCAAGACCATTGAAAATTGCTGTTGCAATATCTATTCGTTTCACACCTGACTTATTACTGCAGAGGCATGTCATTGACTTTCCAACTGAAATAGCTGTGTTTGGCATTGATCGAATAATAGGAATCTCGGTTCCAAGTATTGCTTCAATACGTTCAATTTTAAAACCTGTTATTGTTGAAATAACGACATGGTTTTCACCTAATAGATCTTTTACATTATTAAGTATATTTTCCATGTGACTGGGTTGAACAGCAAAAATTAAAATATCAGAGTTTCGGACTGCCTCTATATTGTCCGAGGAAACCTTCACTTGATTTGATTTATCCCAATCCTTCAATGAATCTGGATTTCTTTTAGTTAAATATAAAGTTGTAATACTATTGTTTATTAAAAGGCCTTTTGCGATGCTGAGACCTAAATTTCCAGTTCCTATAATAGCTATTTTCATTGTATTTAAAATATAGATGTTTTTAATTGAAGGCCTAGTTTTTCTTCCCAGCCTATCATTAGATTTAAGTTTTGTATTGCTTGCCCAGATGCACCTTTAACTAGATTGTCTATTATAGAGGTTATTAATAGCTGATCTTTATGTTTGTGTAAATGCAAAAAGCATTGATTTGAATTAATGACCAATTTTAGGTGTACTTCGTTTTTGGACACCTGAGTAAAGGGTTCCTCTTTATAAAAATCTTCATATAACTTTAATGCATCTTTTAAATTCCCATCAAAAAGAGTGTAGGCTGAAACAAAAATACCTCTAGTAAAATCCCCGCGTTGAGGCAAGAAAAGAACATCAGTATCTTTTCCCTGTATTTTGTTTAAAGTCTCTTTAATTTCTCCTAAGTGTTGGTGTGTAAAAGGTTTATACCATGAAAGATTATTGTTCCTCCAGCTGAAATGACTTGTAGAAGAATTCTGAACTCCAGCACCTGTACTTCCTGTAGTTGCATTAATATGGATCGTACTATTCAATTTATTTTCCTTAGCCAATGGAAGTAAAGCTAATTGTATAGCAGTAGCAAAACATCCAGGATTGGCAATAGATTTTGCTTTTTTGATAACATTTCTATTGATCTCTGGAAGGCCATAAATAAATTCTCTACCATTAAATTTTGCATCTTTTCTGAGTCGAAAATCATTACTTAAATCAATAATATAAGTAGTGTCAGAAAAAGTATGATTTTCTAAAAATATCGACGAATTACCATGTCCTAAACACAAAAAAAGAATATCAACTTCTGTGTTAACGTGATCAGTAAATTTTAACTCAACTTGGCCCAATAGATCTTGATGAGTTTCACTTATGAGAGTTCCTGGTCTAGTTGTGCTATATATAAAATCAAGAATAAGTTTGGGGTGATTTATAACAAGTCTTAATAACTCTCCACCAGTGTATCCTGAACCACCAATGATTCCTACTGTTTTCATTTTTTTGAGGGATTTATAGTTTTAAAAATTTTATGTGCGTTTGATGAAATTTTAATAAAACCTTTTGCATCTTCTGCAGTCCAAGTCTTATTTGTCTCACCATAACTTCCAAAAGAAGCATTCATTAAATCGTTAGGAGACTTAATGCCATGTAATTCAAAACGATATGGATGAAGGGTTACAAATACTTCACCATTAACTGTTTTCTGACTACTTTCCATGAAGGCTTCAATATCTCGCATCACAGCATCTAGATAATTTCCTTCATGCAGTTGCATCCCGTAGAAGTTAGCCATTTGTTCTTTTTGGAATTGTTGCCATTTACTTTGGGTATGTTTTTCTAGGAGGTGATGAGCTTTAATTATTATCATAGGAGCTGCTGCTTCAAAACCTACTCGACCTTTAATTCCAATTATTGTATCACCGACATGAATATCTCGTCCAATAGCATAATCCTTTGCAATATCTTGTAATTGTTGAATTAAATTCACGGGATTTCCATTTTGACCATTTAAAGCAGTTAATTCTCCCGATTTAAAACTTAAGATTATTTTTTTAGGTTTAATTTCAATTAATTGACTTGGATAGGCACTATCTGGTAGTGATTTTATTGAGGTAAGGGTTTCATTCCCCCCAACACTTGTACCCCATAATCCTTGATTAATAGAATATTGAGCCTTTTTCCAATCAAGATCAATACCCTGACTTTTTAAATACTCAATTTCAGCCTCTCTAGATAATTGTTTATCACGAATAGGAGTAATGATTTCTATTCCAGGGGCCAATACTTGAAAGATTAAATCAAAACGTACCTGGTCATTTCCTGCACCAGTACTACCATGGGCAATAAATTTAGCATCAATACTTTTAGCATACTCTATAATTTCTATGGCCTGAATAATGCGTTCTGAACTAACAGATAAGGGGTATGTATTGTTTTTTAATACATTTCCAAAAATCAAAAACTTTACGATTTTATCGTAAAATGGCTTTAAAGCATTAATTGATACATAGGTATTTGCACCTATAGAATAAGCATTTTTTTCTTGCTTTTTAATTTGATCAACAGTAAAGCCACCAGTATTAATACTTACCGCGTGAACTTCATAGCCTTCAGTTGAAAGATTTTTTAGACAATAGGAGGTGTCAAGGCCACCACTGTATGCGAGTACAAGTTTTTTCATTTCTTATTTTTTTTAAAAAGACCACTTAAAAAAGCACTACTCTTCGGAGTAATTTCCTTTTTTTCATTTGGATCGTGAAGCATTCCTGTACATAGACAAAGTTTACGCTCTGTCCTAGTTAGAATATCAAAGTTTTTGCATGTCTGGCAACCCTTCCAGAATTCTGGATCATCAGTCAATTCAGAAAAGTGTACAGGTTTGTAGCCTAATTCATAATTAATTTTCATTACGGCTTGCCCAGTAGTAATACCAAATATTTTTGCTTTTGGGTATTGTTCAAGAGAGATATTAAATACCTCTTTTTTGATCTTTTTAGCTAGACCTCTACCTCGAAACTCAGGCGCAACAATCAAACCAGAGTGAGCAACATATTTCCCATGGCCCCAAACCTCTATATAGCAAAAGCCAGCAAATTGATTTTCATCTAATGCTATTACAGCATTACCATTTTCAATTTTAGTTGCTAAGTACTCAGGAGTTCTTCGAGCAATACCCGTTCCTCTTACCTTAGCAGACTCATCAATACAAAGACTGATTTGCTTGGCATATATTATGTGTTCCGCTTTCGCGCGTAAAATGTTCATGTCTTAATTTAAAACGTAATAATTAATATAAATTGTTCGAGAAGGGAGAAGGGCACGCCATACTCCATAGAAAAATTACACCCACAAGGGGCGACGAGCGAAATTACGTAGCGGAAGTATAGCCACGTTAAAAGTTGTACAAGATGTTTTTATATTAAACATTATACTACAAAAGTCTACTAAAAATTTTATTTATCAAAAAAAAACAAGTCTTTTCTTAAAATAAGATGGAGTAATTAGTGAATGCTTAACTTTGTTCTTTTGAAAATATGAGTATTTCTAAAATTGATCTGATACTTGATGATTTAAAAGGTAATCATGTACTTCTAGCCCACAGCGGAGGTGTTGATAGTTGCGTTTTGGCTGAGATTTTCATTAATAAAAATATTAATTTTTCTGTAGCACATTGTAATTTTAAATTAAGAGATAAAGAGAGTGATGAAGATTTAAAATTTGTAAAAAACTGGTGTATAGAAAATAACACTCCTTTCTACTTCAAAGTTTTTGATGTTAAAGGATATATAATCGTTAATAAAAAAAGTATTCAAGAAGCTGCTCGAGATCTTCGATATGAGTGGTTTAATTCCTTGATGGTTGATTTGGAGATTGATATATTAGCCACAGCACATCACCTAAATGATCAACTGGAGACTTTTTTAATTAATTCAATTAGGGGAACTGGTATTTCAGGATTATTAGGTATACAAGAAACCAATAAGATTATTCGTCCACTAAATACTATTTCTAAGAAAGAGATTCTTAATTACGCTAGGAAGCATAAAATTGAATGGCAAGAAGATAGTTCAAATGCTAAAAATGATTACTTCCGAAATAAAAT
>CERI01284191.1_pt1 | contig 11011 bp, 10 predicted proteins | sample 350261 | NCBI WGS metagenome assembly CERI01 (sample SAMEA2620979, study PRJEB7988) | marine metagenome | isolation source: saline water (ENVO:00002010), including
GCAGGAGATTCAACTATTACAAGATTAGTCATTTATATATTTTATTTATACGTTCCTTCTTACAATTCTTCCTTTAGATAGGTCATATGTTGTCATTTCAACTTCAACTTTATCGCCTTTTAATATTCTAATTTTATTTTTTCTTATTTTACCAGATGCGTGAGCAGTTATAATGTGTCCATTTTCAAGTTCAACCCTAAATATAGTATTTGGTAAAACTTCAATTATGATACCATTCATATTTAAAAGATCTTCCTTAGGCATAGTTTATAGTAATTAATTTTTTATTAAAAATATTATTAAGATGATTTTTTTTTCATTACAACTATTTTTTAAAAATAAACTTGTATTTTAAAGGATATTTGATTAATCTTACATATTATTCAATAAATATGCTTATTATTTGCAATTTTTTTTAATATAAAATTTTAAATAGTGGAAAAATTTACAAAGATAATTTCTAATGCTGCATATCTTCCTATCATAAATATTGATACAGATATGATCATTCCTAAACAATTTCTAACTACTATTACAAGATCAGGTCTTGGTAAAAATTTATTCTATGAAATGAGATATGAATCAGATGGTTCACTCAATAGTGATTTCATCCTCAATTCTACTGAATATGAAAATACTAAGATAATCATAGCTGGTGCTAATTTTGGCTGCGGCTCTAGTAGAGAACATGCACCTTGGTCATTGTTGGATTTTGGTATTAGGGTAATTATTGCACCATCATTTGCCGATATCTTTTACAATAATTGTTTTAAAAACTCAATATTACCTATTATTCTTGAACAAAATATTATTAATGAACTTGGAGAAGTATCAAAAGATACTAATAATATATTTACAATTGATTTAGCTAATCAAAAGATAATATATAATTCTAAATCAGTTGATTTTAATATTCCTAAATATCGCAAGGAATGTTTATTAGAAGGATATGATGATGTTTCAATAACTTTACAAAAAGATAATCTTATATCAAATTACGAAAAAAAAATAAATAAACTATATCCATGGTTAAACTAAAATAACATTAATATGACAATATTACAAAATAAAAAAGGCCTAATTATGGGCGTTGCCAATAATAGATCAATTGCATATGGTATTGCACAGCAGGCAAAGAAATTTGGTGCTGATTTAGCTTTTACATATCAAGGTGATGCATTAAAAAAAAGAGTTGAGCCTATTGCCCAGTCATTTGGTAGTGATATAGTATTACCATGCGATGTTACAGATGATGAATCAATTAAAAATTTATTTACAGAAATAGAAAATAAATGGGGCAAGTTAGATTTTATAGTTCATGCAATTGCATATTCTGATAAAGAGGAGTTGAGAGGTAAATATCTTGATACATCTGCAGATAATTTTTTTAATACTATGAATATATCAGCATATTCCCTTGTTAAGGTTGCTAAAGCTGGTGAATATCTTTTAAAAAAATCATCAGCTGGCAGTATTATTACTTTAAGTTATTATGGCGCAGAAAAAGTAATGCCACATTACAATGTTATGGGCGTTGCCAAGGCTGCATTAGAAGCAAGTGTTCGTTACTTATCTATGGATATGGGTAAGGATAATATCAGAGTTAATTCCATATCAGCTGGCCCAGTTAAAACACTTGCTGCAAGTGGAATTGGAGATTTTAGACTAATTTTTAAATGGAATGAGTATAATGCTCCTTTAAGAAGAAATGTTACACTTGAAGAAGTTGGAGGTTCTGCAGTATTCCTTTTATCTGATCTTGCCGGAGGAGTTACGGGAGAAAATATACATGTTGATGCTGGATATCATGTAGTTGGTATGAAAGCTCCAGATGCACCTGATATTAGTATAGTTAAGGATGAATAAATAATGAGAAACCAATTTAACCCTTTCTTAATAATAATATCATCTCCATCAGGCGCAGGAAAAACTACATTATGTAAGAAAATTATTGATAATGACTCATCAGTCATTATGTCAATATCATCAACAACTAGACTAAAAAGACCTAATGAAATTAACGGTAAAGATTATAATTTTATTACTAATCAAAAATTTGACGAATTAAGGGAAAATAATGAATTTCTTGAATTTGCTACTGTTTTTGAAAATAATTATGGAACTTTAAAATCTAAAGTTGAAGAACATTTAATGCAAAATAAGTCTGTATTATTTGATATTGATTGGCAAGGTGCTAGACAAATTAGAGAAAAATATAATCCAGATCAAATATTATCAATATTTATTCTTCCTCCATCTATTGATGAACTTAATTCAAGGCTAAAATCAAGAGCACAGGATAATGATGATATTGTAAAAAAAAGAATGGAGGGTGCCATATCTGAAATTGAACATTTTAACGAATATGAATATGTTTTAATTAATGATGATATTAATGAAACATATGATAATATTTCAATAATTATTGAAGCAAAAAAACTTTCATCTATAAGAATTCAGGGATTTACTAACTTGCTTAAAAATACTTAATAAATTTATGCTACTTGCTTTAGATGTTGGTAATACAAAAATATCAGTTGGAATCTTTGAAGAAGGCAAACTTACATTTAAGGAAAATATTGATACAATAATTAATAATCACTATGATATTTTATCAATAAATTTAGTTGAGTTATTTGCTAATAATAATATAAATCATAATTTAATATCTTCTGTTATTTTATCTTCTGTTGTTCCATCAATTGATAAAATATTAGAGCTCTCTCTTAGTAAAATTTTGCAAAATGATATTAATATTCTACATATAGGTGATAAAAATATTATATTAAATCTAAAAATTCTTCTTAATAATTCAAAAGAAGTAGGTCATGATAGAATTGTTAATTCAATTTCAGCAATAAATAAATATGGCAAAAATTTAATTATTGTAGATTTTGGAAGTGCCATTACTATTGATATTATTAACAATAATTATGAATATATTGGTGGTTTTATTATGCCAGGTATCAATATGTCATTACTTGCAATGCATGAATATACGGCTAAATTGCCACATATTAAATTTAATAAGCCATATAAATTAATTGGTAACTCAACTAAATCTGCAATTTTATCAGGTATATATTACTCTAATTACTATGCCATTAAAAATATTGTTAATGAAATATCTGAAGAGATGAAATGTAAAATGACAGTTATTTTTACAGGTGGTAATTCATCAATTTATAGCGATTTAGCTAAAAAAATTAACGCCCATTTTGAACCTGATTTATGCCTTAATGGGCTAAATATAATATATAATAATAATTTATGAATTTTAACATTTCTAAATATAAAGATAATTTTTTATTTATACCTTTAGGTGGCTCTAATGAAATTGGAATGAACCTAAATCTATATCATTATAAAGGCAAGTGGCTTATGGTTGATTGTGGCGTTGGATTTTCTTATGACACGCCGGGAATTGATATGATGACTCCTGATATATCGTTTCTTAAACAGATTAAAAAAGACTTAATTGCAATAATTATTACTCATATACATGAAGATCATATTGGAGCCATACAATATTTATGGAATGATATTGGCGTAGATGTTTATACTTCAGAGCTTGCTAAGAATTTTTTAATTACAAAATTAATTGAATTTAATTTGGATAAAAAAATTCCAATAAAGGTTATTAATAATAAGAAAGACCTAAATATTGGACCATTTAACATTGAATTTATTGGACTTACCCATTCAGTTCCAGAAATGCAGGCTCTTTATATTAAAACTGACATTGGAAATATATTACATACCGGAGATTGGAAATTCGATCCAAATCCTATTATTGGAAATATCTCGCAAAAGGATAAAATAAATCAATATGGTGTAGATAAAAAAATTGATGCTATTATTTGTGATTCTACAAATTCTACTACACAGGGTCATTCAAAGTCAGAAGGAGAGTTATATTATTCACTTAAAGAAATTATAGCTAAGCAAAAAGCCATGGTGGGAGTTACCACATTCGCCTCAAATATAGCTAGAATTACCACCATTGCAAAAATAGCCACTGAGCTTAATAGAAAAGTTGTACTTGCTGGCTTTTCTTTAAGAAGACTTTATGAAGTAGGAAAAAAAAGTGGCTATTTTAAAGATGATAAATGTTTTATCTCGGATAAGGAGATTAAATTTTATGATAAAAGCGAAATATTAGTGATTTGCACTGGATGTCAAGGTGAGCCTCTTGCTTCTACTAGAAAAATTGCTTCCAATATACACCCTACTATTAAATTTAACAAAGGTGACTTGATGATTTTTTCATCAAAAATTATACCAGGTAATGAGAAGAAAATTTATGAAGTATATGATATATTCGCCAAAAGGCAAATAGATGTTATAACAGAAAAGGATCATTTTGTTCATGTTTCTGGACATCCATATCATGATGAGCTTGTTGAGATGTATCAACTAGCTCAACCTAATATTGCAATACCAGTTCATGGGGAATTTATTCATACTAAAGTAAATGCTGAAATTGCAACAAGTCAAAATGTTCAAAAAGTTATTCAGCCTGAAAATGGCATGGTTATAAATATTGACTTTAAAGATCCAAAAATGTCATCGCAAATTGCATCAGTTCCATCAGGATATTTAGGCGTTGATGGTAAAAATTTAATAAGTCTTGATAGCCCGATTATAAAACAAAGAAAAAAATTAGCATATGGAGGAATTGTAATAATTTCATTAAAATTAGATAAATCACTTAAATTAACCCAAAAGCCATATATTAGGGCAGTTGGCTCTTATGATTTAGAGCAAGAATTCCTTGAAGATATTATTATTGAGGAGATTAGAAAAATTATTAAGAATAAATCTAAATCTATAGGTAATAATAAATTTAGTTTTATTAAAAAAATTAGTTCAAATAAATATAGTAATATTGCAAATCAACTTGAAAAAGCTATTTTAGTTGTAATAAATAAAATATTTAAGGATATTATGGGCAAAAAGCCATATTGTGACTTAAAAATCTGGATATAAAATGATCGACCCTAAATTTAAAATTATTGCTGACCATCTTCGCTCCTCTTCGTTCTTAATTATGGATGGTATAATCCCTGGTAATGAAGGAAGATCTTATGTCTTAAGGAGGATATTAAGAAGAGCAATGCTACAAATTCATAAATTAGGTATTAATAAGCCAATAATGTATAAATATGTTGAATCCCTATCGCGCAATATGAGTCTGCATTATCCTGAACTCAACAAAAAAAAAGAATATATTCAAAATATCATTAAAGACGAAGAATTAAAATTTAGTCAAACATTATCTAATGGTCTAAAAATTATTAATGATGAGCTATTAAGTAATAATAAGAAATTAATGTCAGGATATATAGCATTTAAGCTTTATGACACATATGGATTTCCTTTAGATTTAACTCAAGATATATTACGTGAAAATAATAGAGATGTAAATATTAATGAGTTTAATCAAGCTATGTCAATGCAAAGAGATAGAGCTAAAAGTTCATTAAATAACATTAATATTAACGATTTAGCACAATATTTTGCAAGTAAAGAAAATATAATTGGCTCTACAGAATTTACTGGCTATAATGAATTAATAAATGAATGTAAAATAATCGATATATCAATTATAAATGGCCAGGAATTTATCATATTAAATAAGACACCTTTTTATGCTACATCAGGTGGCCAAAGAGGTGATAAAGGAATAATTACAAGTCATAAACCAAAAAATATAAAACAAGAAAAATATACTAATTATTACAAAATTTCGCAAACTAAAAAATTTGGCAATAATATTTATGTACATATTGTTGAAACAAAAAAAGGTAATCTCAATATTGGAGATAAAGTATATGCAATGATTGATGATCAAAATAGACAGGCACTTGCCCAAGGTCATTCCGCTACTCATCTTTTACATAAGGCTTTAAAATTATTAATAGATGAAAACATCTCGCAAAAAGGATCATCTATTGAGGCACAATATTTTACATTTGATTATAATTATAATAAGCCATTAACTAATAATGATATATATAAAATAGAGGATTTAATAAATTTTTATATTAGAAAAAATGATAAGGTAAAAACTGATATTATGAAATTGGATAAAGCAATTAATAGAGGTGCTATTGCTATGTTTGACTCACAATATGAAGAAGATGTAAGAGTTCTTGAAATTGGAGATTCTTTAGAATTATGCGGAGGTACACATGTTGATTTTTCTGGAAATATTGGTATTTTTAAAATTATTTCTGATAGTTCAATTGCTTCTGGGATAAGAAGAATTCTTGCCAAGGTTGGATCAAATGCATATGATTATTTAAGATGTCAAGATATCAAAACCAAAGCAATTGAAAAAGCGCTTAATATATCAATAGATAATGATTATGAAAATGACAAATATACTAAGTCAGGATTTATTGATTCATTTTGCATTGATAATAATTTAGATTTAAGAAATGATTATAATCTTGAAAATGAATTAAATAATAAATATAATATCAAAGGTAATGATCTAATAAAAACTATTAAGGATAAGGATAAGGAAATTGCTAATTTAAAAAAAGAATTAATAATATCAAAACTTATTACTAGGGATATACAAAATATATCAGATATAAATATATTATTTACTGAAATTGCAGATATAGATGTAAAACAACTTCGCGAAATTTCCAATGATATTATAAATAATAAGAAATTTACTAAATCATCAATAATTATTCTCTATAATATATCTAATAATAAAGTTATTATTACAATTAAAATAACTAATGATTTATTAGAAAAATTCAATGCTTGCACTATATTTAAGGCAATATCACCACATATAAATGCAAAAGGAGGTGGATCTCAAGCAGATTTTGCCATGGGTGGCGGAGATAAAATAGAGGGAATTAGTAATATTAAAAATAACCTAATAAATATAATTCATGATGCCTAATAAATATTTTGGTACAGACGGAATCAGAGGCAAAGCAAATCAGCATCCAATAACTGCTGAATTTGCATTAAAAATTGGCATGGCAATTGGCGTTAAATTTAATAATAAAAAATATAAACATAGAGTTGTTATCGGTAAAGATACAAGATTATCAGGTTATATAATAGAATCAGCACTAACCGCAGGATTATCCGCAATTGGTATTGATGTTTTTCTTGTTGGTCCTACTCCTACCCCGGCAGTGTCAATGCTTACTAAGTCAATGAGGGCAGATATAGGAATTATGATTTCAGCATCACATAATCCATATTATGATAATGGTATCAAAATATTTAATCATGATGGATCTAAATTAAGTGACGAAGATCAAAATGATATTGAAAATTTAATAGATCAAGATTTGACACTTTACTTATCTGGATCTAGTGACATTGGTAGAGTTACAAGAATAGATGATGCAAGTTATAGATATATAGAATATGTAAAAAATAGCTTTTCTAAGAATTTATCATTAAAAAATTTAAGAATTATCATTGATTGTGCAAATGGTGCATCATATAAGGTTGCATCTCAAATTTTCTGGGAGTTAGGTGCAGATGTAATAACTATAAATAATAAACCCGATGGCTTAAATATTAACAATAAATGTGGATCAACAGATTTAAGACATTTGTCAGATATTGTTTTACAAGAAAAGGCTGATATTGGAATTGCGCTTGATGGTGATGCAGATAGAGTAGCAATTATTGATAATAATGGTAATGAGATTAATGGTGATAAATTAATTGCAGTTATAGCAGAAAGATTACATGATATTGGCAAACTTAATAGCGATTTAGTGGTAGCTACTAAAATGTCAAATCTTGCATTGGAAGAATATTTAAACTATATAGGAATATCTCTTATTAGAACAGATATTGGCGATAGAAATGTTGTATCATCTATGATTGATAATAATTGTAATTTTGGCGGAGAACAATCTGGTCATATAATATTATCAGATCATGGTATTACTGGTGATGGATTAATATCTGCATTAAAAATATTAGAATATATGATATATTATAATAAATCATCTTTTGATATAAATAATCTATTTGAGCTATATCCTCAAAAACTAATAAATATTTCATATAACTCAGATGGTTATGACCCTCTTAGTGATTCAATATTTTTAGAATATATTAATGAGCAAAATAATAAATTAGGATTCAAAGGTAGAATATTCGCTAGAAAATCAGGTACACAAAATTTAATCAGAATATTAATTGAGTCACATGATAGTAAAATTATCGATAATATTGTAAAAGATATTAATAATATACTTAAATTATAATATAATATTTTATATTAATAGTTAGCCTCTAATTATTTTGCATATTGATTGTGTGAGCTCAGCTCTGTTTAATGTATAAAAATGAAAATTATTTATATTTTCTTTCATCATTAATCTGCATTGCTCAATTGCAATCATTCCAGCTATAAGATTTTTTGACTCAATACTATTATCAAGAGTATTAAATATTTCACTCATCCATTTTGGAATATTAGTATGGCACATTTTAGCGAATTTAGATACTTGCTTAAAATTTGTAACTGGTAATATACCAGGTATAATAGGAATATTTATATTTTTAGCATGGCATTTATCTCTAAATCTAAAGAAAACATCACAATCAAAAAAGAATTGAGTAATAATTTTATCTGCACCAGCATCTACCTTTTTTTTCAAATTATCAATATCTTGGTCAAGTGATTTAGCTTCCGGATGTTTTTCAGGATATCCAGCAACAGAAATTTCAAAATTTATACCCTCTTTTTTGAGCTCTTTTATTGCATAAACAAGATCACTAGCATATTTATAACTATTTTTACTATCTATATGATTATAAGAATCATTTGGAATATCACCACGAAGTGCAACTATATGCCTTACACCAATATCCCAATAATTTCTTAATATAGAATCTATTTCAGCCCTAGAAGATCCAATACATGTGAGATGAGATGCTGGACGTAAGTCAGTTTCACTAATAATTCTTGAGATAGTTTCATGGGTCATTGTTCTTGTAGAGCCACCCGCACCATAAGTAACTGAAATAAAATCAGGTGATAATGATTTTAGCTTAGTTATACTATCCCATAATTTTATATTCATTTCTTCATTTTTAGGAGGGAAAAACTCAAATGAAAATTTTAGATTATTTCTCAGTGATAATAATTCTTCAATTTTATTGTTAAAGATTTTCATATCTTTTATTAAATATTGTATAATTTATTTTATTTTTTAGCAACAATGATAGGCAATTATTATCTAAACCTGAAGTAACTATAGTAGAGCAATTACTACCTTCAATTATTTTGGCTGCATTAATTTTAGTAATCATACCACCAGTTCCACAATTAGAAATAGATCCAGATGCCATTTTTTTGATATTATCATCAATTTCTTTAACAAATCTAATTGGCTTAGCATTTTTATTAATAGATGGATCTTCATTATAAAATCCATCAACATCAGATAATAATATTAATAATCTAGCATTTGTCATTTGAGCAATATAAGCAGATAAAGTATCATTATCACCTATTTTTATTTCATCATATGCAACTGAGTCATTTTCATTTATTATTGGTATTATATTGAGATCTAATAATTGTTTAATTGTATTTTGAAAATTCCTTTTACGATTTATTGATTTACAGTCAGAATATGATAATAATATTTGAGAAGTAATTAGATTATTATTAGCAAATATATCACAATAGCTATTTATTAGATAAATTTGACCAATAGAAGCCATTGCTTGTTTTTTTTCAATAGATATATCTCTTTGCTTATATGATAATTTATCACACCCTAATGCAACGGCTCCAGAAGTAACAATTATAAAATGATATTTATTACTAAATAGGATTATATCTTTTGCAAGAGAGTCTAGCCAATTATCTCTTATATTTGAGTTATTAATAAGTAAAGATGAGCCTATTTTAATAATAATAATTTCTCTACTTAAAGATTTATGTGACATTTATATATTATAATAATTACTGATATAATATTATAACATAAGACATTTAAGATTCAATATTGGTTAATGCCTTTTTATTGATTATATTATTTCTATAAATTTTATTTTTTATCTGTAAAACATCAAAATCGTTAAAATTTTCATAAATGTCACTAATTAGAATAAAGATATCAACACTTCTATTTTCTTGCTTTTTTATACCATCATCAGTTACAATATCAGGATATTGCTCTCCAAATGCACGATAACTAATAAAATCTTCAGTAATACCATTTCTGATTAATTGCTTCTTAACTGCATTTACTCTTTTAAGTGATAAAAGCTTATTATATATTTGACTTCCTGATCTGTCAGTATTGCCTACAAGTAATATTTTATAATTAGTATCTAATGATTCAATAAATTTTGTAAAATCTAATAATTGAGATAATGCATTTTGATTGAATTGGTGACTATTATAATCAAAATATAACTTAAAATGCTTAAAGATTGGCTCTACTTGTTTAATTGGTTTAGTTTTATCTTTCTTTAAGTCATTTTGATAATATTCTATTTCTGATATTAATTTACTAAATCTAACTCTACACCTCGCTAATTCATCTGATATATGAATTGATTTAGATTCTCTTGAAATCCAACAATCATATAAATAATTAAGATGTGCTAATTGAATTGGTATAAGTTGAACTAGGTTAGGATTTTGCATAAGATCATCTAATCTTTTTTGCATCATAATCATTAATTTAATTTGAGATTTGTCAGCTTCCCATTTAATTGGATTTTCAGGAATTATCTCCTTATTATTAATGATATTAAGCCCTTTAGAAGCAAAATATTTTGAATTTTCAATATCACCTTCCAATCTAAATTTTTTAGAAAATTCATAATATTCAAGACCTAAATATGATCTGTAATCCTTTTGCACTTTTAGCTGAGAAGTTTTTGCTGATAATATATATAGATCATCTTTTTTTGAACAAGATGTAATGAATAAAAAAATAATAACAAATTTTACAATATTTTTCATAGCTGAGACTAATATAGTTTTTTT
>CERI01117170.1_pt1 | contig 11000 bp, 11 predicted proteins | sample 350261 | NCBI WGS metagenome assembly CERI01 (sample SAMEA2620979, study PRJEB7988) | marine metagenome | isolation source: saline water (ENVO:00002010), including
GCCCATGTTACAAACTGCTGAAGTGGTGGCAAATCGTTACAAAATAAGTAGGGAAAAACAAGATGCCTATGCTTTGCAAAGTCAACAGCGAACAGCTGCAGCACAAGAGGCAGGAAAATTTGATGATGAAATAATAGAAACCACAACTTCTATGGGAGTTATGAATAAAGAAACCAAAGAGATAAGCTTTCATGACATTACCCTAAATAAAGATCAAGGGAATCGCCCCGATACAGCAATTGAAGGACTTTCGGAATTAAATCCTGTCATAGAAAACGGCTTTATTACTGCAGGAAATGCAAGTCAATTATCCGATGGAGCTTCTGCTTGTGTATTGATGGAAGCCGCAACAGCTGCAAAACATTCGGTTACTCCTCTTGGTATTTACAGGGGTATGGCAGTAGCAGGTTGTGAACCAGACGAGATGGGTATTGGACCGATTTATGCCATCCCAAAATTATTGAACCAACACGGTCTTAAAATGTCTGACATTGGACTGTGGGAATTGAATGAGGCTTTTGCTGTTCAAGTATTGTATTGCCAGGAGTATTTAGGAATTCCCAATGAGATCCTCAACGTTAATGGAGGTGCAATATCTATTGGACATCCTTACGGTATGTCTGGTTCTAGAATGGTAGCTCATGCACTTATTGAGGGGAAACGAAGAAATGCTAAGTATGTAGTTTCTACCATGTGTGTCGGTGGTGGAATGGGAGCAGCTGGTTTGTTTGAAGTAGTCTAAACACATATTCTAACAAAATTTTTTAGAACACTTTGATCTAAAGTTTTTGTTGGTCCAATCAACTGATCGATTGGAGTTACACTCCAAATTGATTTAAATGATGATCGAGGTGTTTGTAAAACATAATGCTCCACTCTTTTGGGGTTAATTTCCCCAATGAGTGTGACTCTTTATTTTCAGAATAATCCGCGCCAAGGCTCTGAGTTTTGACAATGTATTGAATCAAGTTTCTTTTTTCTTTCTCAAAATCTCTTTTGTCTAGTATTAAAAATTTAGGAGCAGTTCTCCCATTTCTAGCATAAAGTTTTTCTCCAACCACGGCCTTTTTACAAAAGTTTTGAGTGTGAATTTTTTGAGAACGCTTGGTTTTGGATGTTTGTTTGTAAAAACCATTTCGTAAGTAACGGAGCAGTGAGCTAACATTTGCTCAAGGGTCATCTTTCCCCACTTGAGTTTTGACTTTGGATTTAGTGAATTGATTCGTTCAATCGTTTTATCGGAAACTCTCTTGTCAAAAGAGTTTTTTAAATTAAAAGATTTGCGGGCCATTTAATTTAAATAAGCTTTAATATTTATTCGATTAGTGCAACTACTCGGGCAGGTGCTGCAGAAGCCCCAACAATTTTTAGTGGGAAAACAGCAACTTTAAATCCTTTTACTGGGAGTTCATCTAAATTTACGAGCTGTTCGATGTGACAATACTCTTTTCGTTGTCCAACTAAGTGTGCTTCCCAAAACAATTCAGAGTTGTTGGTTTCTTTGGCTTTTTTGATGAGGTGTTTCAAAGGCAAATCCCAACCCCAAGAATCAATTCCCATTACTTTAATTCCTTGATCAATAAGCCATTCGGTTGCTGCTGCGCTCATTCCGGTTCCTTTGTCTGGAAAGTCTTTTGTTCCATTGTAAATATCTCTGCCCGTTTTGATTAAAACGATCATGTCTTTTTTTAGAGATAATTTTTCTTTTTCCAGAAACCCTTGGATATCTTGAATTGTTATCGGATCAAAATCTTCTTTGTGTTTCATGTCGATTACAAGACCGTCTCCGTAGCACCATTCCAAAGGGATTTCATCAATGGTTTTGGCACGTTTTCCATTTACAGTTGGAGAATAGTGCCAGGGTGCATCAATATGAGTTGTAGCATGAACTCCCATTTGTTTTATGGTATCGTCAGCCCAACCCTTAAAACCTTTTGGGAATAATTTTTTTGGTAAACCCAAAAAACGCAGTAATAAGCCTGCTTTTTTGTGAGATTTATGCTTAATTCTCACTTTCATAAACCAAGGATCAGACTTATTGTATTGAATGGGTTTTGATAAATCTATGATTTTCATTTCAATTCTTAATTAAGACCAAAGCTATCTTCAAAACAGAAGTTTTGAAGATGTTTTTAAATTGAAGATTTCTCCTTTTTAATTTTTACTCAATACTTAAATAATCTCGCTTTTCATTTTTAAAGACTTTGTTGAATTCGATCACATCTTGGTCAATTATTTTTTTGTAAGCTTCCATGGTTTGATTAACTGTTGCAGACAACTCTTTGCGTACCGCATCGTCTTGAGCCGTGGGAGGGAAGTCATCCATAGTAATAAGTCCGTTGAGGTGTCCCAATTTGTTGGTCAATCGAATCGGGAAATTCAAAGGATCTTGATTGGATCGATTTTGAGTTTGATAAAGTGTTTCTTCAATTTGTGTTAGACTTTTTTGAATTTTTTCGGCTTGCTTTACAAGAGCATTGGCTGTTGAGTCGGTTTTGTTCTGTTCAACAAATTCTTTTAGTTTTTCATTGATTGATCTGATGTTCTTGATGGCTTTGTGAGCCCGATCTACTGTTTGGTTTACTTTATTTACAAAGTCAAATTGTTTTTGCATGTCGGCTACTGAGGATTCTGAGTTTGGATTGGGTAGGATTGAAAAGGGCTGTTCTTGCTCTTTTCCATTTACGATTAGACTCACTTTGTATTTTCCTGGCACAGCTTTGGCACCAGAAAAGGAAGCGCTCCAAAAAATCATTCCTTTTAGTTTTTCAGCACCTTCGTAACGTGTGTTCCATACAAATTGATTCCCTCCTTTTTCGACATCCAATTTGTTTTTATCGTCCTTGGTAGAATAGGATTTTATCAGAGTTCCATCTTGTTCTTTGAATAGGAGTTCTATAACATCTTTTTCGGAGTCATAGGCTTCGAGGTAGTAATGAACAATAACCCCGTTGGGAAGATTGGTTCCTGCGGTTAGTGAAGTTTTTCCACCCCTTCCTCTGGAACGATAACTGTCTTTAGGTTCAAACAAAATCGTTTTGGCTGCAGTAGAAATTGATTTTAATTGATGAAGTACTGTTAAATCATCAATCATCCAAATACTTCTTCCTTGAGTAGCAACAATAAGACTATTTTCTTTTACAGCTAAATCGGTAATTGGAACAATGGGCAAGTTCTTTTGGAAAGACTTCCAAGAAGCACCATCGTCGTAGGAGACATACATTCCGTTTTCGGTTCCGGCATAGAGTAATCCTTTTTGACTAGGGTCTGTACGAACAACTCTTGTAAAGTCTTCTTTGGCAATTCCATTGGTAATGGTTTTCCAGGTAGCTCCATAATCCGTAGTTTTAAACAAATAAGGTGTGTAGTCTCCAAGTTTGTATCGAGTACCAGCTACATAACAGGTACCGGCATTAAAAGGAGAGGGTTCTATGCTGTTTATCATTGTCCATTCGGGGAGTTGTTTGGGTGTTATGTTGTTCCATGTTTTTCCTCCGTTTTGGGTAATGTGGATCAGTCCATCATCACTTCCAACCCAAAGTAAACCTTCTTTTAGTGGAGATTCATTTGCGGCAAAAATCGTACAATAATACTCAACACTAGTGTTGTCTTGAGTAATAGGACCTCCAGAGGATTTTAATTTTGCAGGGTCATTTCGGGTAAGATCTGGGCTAATGATCTTCCACTCTTGACCTTCATTTTCGGTCAGATGCACTTGGTTAGAAAAAGTGTAAAGTCGCTTGGGATTGTGTTTACTAAAGATAATAGGGAAGTTCCATTGGAAACGGTATTTCATTCCTTCAGCTCCGTGTCCCATGGGGTTGTCTGGCCAGACATTGATTCCACGTACCGATTTTTTTTCATGATTTACACGCGTAAGAAAACCATCATAGCTTCCACCATAAACAATTTCGTTATTTGTGGGGTCAATGGCTATGTGAGCCGATTCTCCACCAGCGGTAGGCTCCCAGTCGTTTTCTCCGATAAAACTTCCCGAACTGCGGTGTCTAATTCGTATTGTGGAATTATCTTGTTGTGCCACATAAATTCTGTAGGGAAATGCATTGTCCGTTGTAACCCTGTAAAATTGAGCAGTGGGTTGGTTGAAGTAAGTACTCCAAGTAGAACCACCGTCGTATGAAACTTGAGCCCCGCCGTCATCTGCAATAATCATGCGTTGATTGTTTTCTGGGGCAATCCAAAGATCGTGATGATCTCCATGGGGTGCATTATGGCTTTCAAAGGTAACTCCACCGTCGGTAGATTTATGGTAAGAAACATTCATAACATAGACTTTATCTTCATCTTGGGTATCAGCGAATATTTTTGAGTAATACCAAGCTCTTTGTCTCAGCGATCTACTTTCATTGACATGTTTCCATGTTGTTCCGCCATCATCAGAACGATAAACTCCTCCTTGATCTTTATTTTCAACGATTGCCCAAACCCGATTGGAATTTAAAGGAGAAACGGTTACTCCCATGATACCAAGTGTTCCCTCTGCAAATCCTTTATTTTTGCTAATTTCTTTCCAGCTAGCACCACTGTCTGTACTTTTCCAAAGTGCAGACCCTTTTCCTCCGCTGCTCAAACTGTAGGGGGTTCTTTGAATACGCCAAGTTGATGCATACAAATGTCTGGGGTTAGCTGGATCCATTACCAATTCTACAGCTCCTGCTTGAGGGTCTGAGAACAACACTTTTTTCCAACTTTTTCCGCCATTTATGCTTTTGTAAACTCCACGATCGTTGTTGGGCTTGTACAGGTCTCCCATTACTGCTGCATAAACAATATCTGGATTTTTTGGGTGTACCACAATTCGCGGGACATGACGTGAATTGGGTAGTCCAGAATAAGTCCAAGTAGCACCTGAATCATCACTTTTCCAAACTCCTTTCCCGGAAGATACATTTCCGCGAACTGTAACTTCTCCACCTCCAACATAAAGAACATTAGGATCACTGGGAGCTACAGCAACAGAACCGATACTCCCACCAAAATACCCGTCAGAAATATTTTTGTAAGTAATTCCACCATCAGTAGTTTTCCAAACTCCCCCTCCTGTAGCACCAAAATAAAATAGTTTGGGTTGATTTGCAACACCTACTACTGTTGCCGAGCGACCTCCTCTAAATGGACCAATGGAACGATATTGAACCGATTCGTGTAGTTTCGAAGAATAGGAGGTAGTGTTTTGTTTTTTTGATTTTCTCGATTGGGCATTTGTAATTTGAATTGAGAAAAAAAGTACACCGACAAAAAACAGGATTGCAAAAGCTGGTTTTATGGATTTCATGACAGTTTTTTTGAAATTGAATTTGAAGATACAAAAACTTGATTAAATAAAAATTGTATCTTGAAAATCTAAATCAAGTTATTATGAAACAGTTTAGTCGATTACTTTATGTGAGTGCTTTTCTCATTGGAATACAGGGAATTCAAGCACAAAACAAAGCAAAAATTAAAAAAGAAATCATAGAATCAGTCGAAACTCACAAAGAGAGAATGATTGAAGTAAGTGATAGAATTTGGGAAGCTGCAGAGACCTCACTCGAAGAGTTTAAATCTTCAGAATATTTAATAAAGTACGCTAAACAAAATGGCTTTAAAGTAGAAAAAGGAGTTGCAGGAATAGCTACTGCTTTTACGGCAACTTATGGGCAAGGCAAACCTGTAATTGGTATTTTAGGGGAGTATGATGCTAATGCTGGGATTTCTCAAAAAAGACAACCAACACGTGAGGCTAGAGTTGTTGGTGGAGCTGGTCATGGATGTGGACATAATTTATTTGGAACGGCAAGTCTTGGAGCTGCAGTTGCGATAAAAGAACAAATAGAAAAAGGAAATCTTCAGGGAACTATTGTTTTTTATGGAACACCAGCAGAGGAGACTATTTTTGCAAAAGTATGGATGGCACGAGAGGGTCTTTTTGATCAGCTTGATGTTTGTATGGATTGGCATCCTGGAGATGAAATTGAAGCCATAACCCAGAGTAGTAAAGCTTTGGTAGACTTTAGGGTTAAGTTTTATGGGAGTTCCTCTCATGCTTCATCTGATCCATGGAATGGACGAAGTGCTGTTGATGCTATGGAATTGTACACTACGGGATTGAATTACTACAGAGAACACATTAAACCTACTGCCCGGATTCATTACGACATCGAAAAAGCAGGTGATGTTGTAAATGTTGTGCCTGACTATGCTCAAATCTGGACTCGCCTGCGAGAAAACGATCGTCCAAATGTAGACGTACTTTATGAGCGTGCCAAAGAAATTGCAAAAGGAGCAGCGCTAATGGCTGGTGTAAAACATGAAATTCAATTGATTTCTGGAATTTATGAAATTCAAGTAAATCGAACTGGAGCCAAAGTAATGCAACAAAATATTGAAAGCCTCGGAGGGATCTCTTACACAGAGGATGAGGTTAAGTATGCAAATAAAATTTTAAAGGAAACCGGAAAACCTCTGGAGGGATTAGATGGAAAAATTCATCCTTTGCGTCCTTCCTTACCCGCTCAGGGAGGATCAACAGATGTTGGTGATGTAAGTCAATTGGTACCCACTATTCGAATGAGCGCAACGGTTGCATCCAAAGGAGGACCATGGCATTCATGGGCAGTAGTTGCTTGTACTGGAATGTCGATTGGTCACAAGGGAATGCTGTATGCTTCTGAAGCTCTTGGAATGACTATGGTCGATTTGTTTAAAGACCCTAAATTGATCGATCAGGTCAAAAAAGATTTTAAGGAAAACAGAACAAATCCAGCTTATGACCCAAGAATTCCAGCGGGTCCACCAAAACTAAATTAATCTCAAATGAATAAAATCGCTTACCTTTTACTCTTGCTGTTGGTTTCTAATGTAGGTATAGGGCAAGAAATTCTTTCGCTCAAAGATCGTGCAAAAGTTATTGATGAAATCCAAAAGGATCGACTGGATAACCTACTCCCAAAGTTGATGGAAGACACTGATATTGACCTTTGGGTTTTGATTACCAGAGAATACAATGAAGATCCAATTGTTAAAACGATGTTACCCCCAACATGGCTCAATGCCAGAAGACAAACAATTTTGGTTTTTTCAAAAAATAAAATCAATGGTGGTGTTAGCTCTGCTGCAATAACTCGTTATCCCTTTGGGAAGTTAATCCCATCGATTTGGAACAAAGAAGAACAACCGAATCAGTGGCAGGCTTTAGCGGATTACATTGTTTCGAAAGATCCCAAAAACATTGGAATTAATGTTTCAAAAGATTTTGCTTTGGCTGATGGCTTGGTAAAAACCGATTATGATGCCTTGATGAAAGTACTGCCTGATTCTTACAAGGATCGAGTAGTCTCCTCAGAAAAACTTGCTGTGGAATGGATTGAAACTCGAACAGCAAAAGAAATGGAGCTTTATGAAGAATTGGTAGAAATTACACATCAAATAATTGAAGAAGCTTTTTCTACAAAAGTAATTACCCCAGGAAAAACAACTACCGAAGATGTTGTGTGGTGGATGCGTGAAAAAGTATTGAGTTTGGGTCTAGATACTTGGTTTCATCCGACTGTTGATGTTCAAAGAGCAAGTTCTAGTGATCTCTATGCCTTTGACAGTAAGTCTAAATTTGATATCATTCAACCTGGAGATTTGGTTCATTGCGATTTTGGGATCAGTTATTTAACACTCAATACAGATTGTCAAGAGTTGGCTTATGTCTTGAAGCCTGGAGAGCAAAATGCACCTGCTTTTTTGGTTGATGCATTGGCAAAAGGGAATAGGGTACAGGATATTTTTACAAATAATTTTAAAGAGGGGGTATCTGGAAATGAGATTCTTAAAAAGTCCTTAGAAGAAGGATTTAGCGAAGGGTTAAGACCACAAATTTACACTCATCCTTTAGGGACTTATGGACATTCTGCTGGCACAACTTTGGGAATGTGGGATTCACAACAGGGGGTGCCTGGGAATGGTGATTATCCACTTCATTTAAACACCTCTTACGCTATTGAACTAAATACAACTGTTTTTATTGAAGAATGGGACAAGGATATTCGGATCATGTTGGAGGAAGCTGGTTTTTTTGGAACAGACGGTTTTAGATACATAAACAAAAGACAAGAGAAGTTGATACTTGTTGGGGAATAGAAAGAAATTTAGACTTTACTTTAAATCCAGTCATTAAGTTCAGAATTATTATCTATTTTTGCACCGCAGGGCCTCACACCCTGGCATTACTAAAAGGGTAGTTGGGCTATGGTTGGCTTTTCTATCCTTTTTTTTAATAGGAATAACTTAATGGTAAAAAACAAATTACACGAACGTATTGCAAGCCTTTTTGAAATTCAAAGGCAAGGAAAGAAATTGAATTTGGATCAAGAATTTTTGATCGCTGCTGTGCTTGAAAATCAAGATGAAAAATTTGCCGAAATCAGCGAAAAGGCCTATGCTTTGGGAGAAGGGTTTACTTTCAAAATGTTGAGCTACACATGGGACTACATGCGAAATTCATTTGGTAAAGGTTATGAAACAGCTTTTTCAATACAAGTTGAAGACATGATTATTGACCGTTTTGAGGGAGACTACGAATACGCCTATGCAGCTGAGGAGGAAATAGAAGATCAGATGGATATTCAGATCAAAAACAGATCAGGAGTTTTGTACGATGCTTACAAGAAAGAATTGGTTAAAATTTTAACTTATTATTTCAATCAGCCTGAGAAGTAATAGAAATGATTTTATGGGTGTTCAAAATTTAATTACAGGGAAAGTAATCAAGCGTATTTTGAAGCGAGACGAGTTTATGATCAATGAAGTTTCAATTGCTGTCTTTGAACGAGATGAATACGGCTCAATTTTGAGAGGAATTGATGTGAAAACTATGGAGCAGACTCATGCTTTTTTGGAGTTGCCAGCTTCTGAAGATGATGTATTTCAATTTTTAAGAGCGCATTACCGCAGCCAAAAAAATAAGGTTTCCAAGAAATCACAAAAAAAATCACCCAAACCAAAACAAAAACATCAAGAACGTAAGGCCATTGAGGCTCAGCGAGTGAAAGAAGAAAGAAACAAAAATAAATACCACAGTAAAAAACTCAGAAGAAAAAACTGAGATCAACTAGATGATTTCTTCTATGCGAACCATTTGATTGTTGAACTGAATGCTGTCTCCTACTTTTTTTCCTAAGAGTAAGCTCCCAATTGGACTTTGCGCAGAAATACAATAATATGTTTTGGAATTTAGGGTACAACTCCCCGCAGCTATGGAGATGTAATAATTGGCTATGTTGGTCAAAACAACTGATCCTAGTCTAACTGATGGAGATTTTTCAATTTTTTGAATGCTGCAAAGAATTTGCTGATGTATTTCAGTATTTTTTATTTGTTCACCGAGTTTTTCAAGTTCGAGCTGTATCATAGCTCTTTCGGTTTCGTGCTTATCTCCCGCACTGCTTTTATGACCGCTAAACAGGTTTTGATTAAGATCTCTTTTTCTAGCTTCGAGTACTTTCAATTTTTTTGTTAATTCGTTTTTGCAATGATTGAAAAGATTTTGAGTAAGCATACAGAGATTAGAACTTGATTTAAGTCATTTCACCTTGACCATTGAAAATCCACATCACATTTATTTCGGGAAAGACTTTGTTGATTTTGTATGCTAGTTCAAGGGAAAAGTTATTTCTACCAGTGAGGATGGCATTGATTTGATTGGAGTTGGAGAATCCTATTTTTTGACTAAGCTCGTTTTTTGAAATTTTTAATGTTTCTAATAATTTATTTATTCGTTCTTTATTCTGAGAGCATTTTATTGAATGGGTTTCTTTTTTGAAACCGTGAAAAAAATTAATAATACTGATGTTGTGTAATTTGAGAACACGATCTAGGCTTTTAAGGGTGCAATTTGTTCCCTTTTCCATTTTAAAGTATTGGATTCTACTGAGTTGGGTTTTGTCCGCAAAAACTTCGTAGCTCGAAAAACCAGCTTCTATGCGCAGTCTTTTAATTTCTTCGCCAATTTTTTCTTGAAGTTGTTCTAGGGGATTCTCCATCTAAATTAACATATAAAATTAATTTCCATAAGAACAAAAATAGTTTTATATGTTGTTTTTTGCAAAAAAATGTATTAGAGTGTATATTTTTTATTGAAAACACACTTTTTTAAATTAATAATTTTTGTTTCCACGATGAATCGCCTCAAGATATTTATGAAAATAGGTCAAGAGTTTTAAAGAATATCTTGAATGATTTTGTTTTGATGGTCGATGTTTTTGTCAAAGTCAACGGATTGATTAATGTTGGGAATCCAAATAAAGACACTTTTTGGGCTGCCGAAAACAACTTCAATATGCTTCGAACTCTTCTTGATTTTGTTCAAATAAAACGTGAAGAGCATTTGGTTATTCCTGAGGATATTGCTTTCTCAATTGCCACAAAGGATTATGGATTTTCTGTTGAGGAACGTGTTGATAAAATTCATGATGTATGGCATGAAAAAATTTTAATTTTAAGAGAAGAACTTTAGGGTTAATTTTTCAGGACCCTTATTCCATGTTTTTTAAATTGAATTTTCTCTTATTTTTTTGATGGACATTTTTTTAGTGGTCTCAATTTACCTGTTAATCCAATCTTAGCCGCAATTTTTAGTTTCACAAAATAAAGGTTGTAAAATGGTAAAGTTTAAAAAATATAGCAACCACTCAACTATTCTATTTTTCTTTGCATAAAATATTCTATTTTTATGAGAAATGTTTTTTTGTCCTGAGGACAATTTAATTAACCATATTCATGTCTTACAAGATTATTACAGCAAGTGATTTTATTTATGAGTTAAAACAAAATATTCATCAAGGAAAATATTCAATTCAGTTGTTTGTCAACGAATACGATTTTCTTGCTATTTCAGATGAGCTTTCTGCTGTTTTAGAAAATAACGTTTCTTTGGATTTGGTAATTTCTTCATTGACAGAAAAAAAATCACTTCGGCTTGTTAATTTATTTAATAGAATTATCCAATTGGG
>CERI01284190.1_pt1 | contig 11000 bp, 5 predicted proteins | sample 350261 | NCBI WGS metagenome assembly CERI01 (sample SAMEA2620979, study PRJEB7988) | marine metagenome | isolation source: saline water (ENVO:00002010), including
GTGCGTTTCCAAAATACCGGACGGTTGTTAATTTTTTTGCCCGATTTTCCGTCGCTAGTTAGCCCTCTACGCTTGCAACAGAAAAGCTGGACTTCTTCGTCCGTTTCCTTGTCCGTGTGCTCATGGAACATGGAAGTATGTGCGCCATTTATGAATTCAGTCTTTGCATCGGTCTTGTTCTTCTTCGCCAATTTAGCGGCCTTCTTCTTGTCTTTTTCCATACAACCAGAAGTTTCCCATGCTTGTTCAAGCAGGTCACTGCAAACCTTTTCTGCCCACGTCCAGAATTCTTGTTGGCGAGCTTCTTCCTTAGGCATTGCAGCAGATACCTTTTCAGGAAGCCCAGTGACGGTCTTTAGAGTGTAATCGTATTTGTCAGCAGTCCCGAACGAAGGCTTACCGTCCGGTTTGTAATTTCCCGTGGGACCAAGGTCACTGAACTTGACGGTCATGCACGGAGTATTGAACTGAACGGCAAATGGGTCATCATCGGCACGAGATTTTACACGCACCTCTGGCATAAGCTCGCCTGCATGATTCTTCTTCACAGCGATATACATGGAATCACCATTGTGGTCGAATTCAACGGGCATCCACGGACCTTTGGCGGCCTTGGACTTCTTTTCGGTGACCGATTCCACAGTCAATTGTGCCTCTTCGGCGGTGCGCTTGGCAGTGATTTGGGACATTTCTTTTACTTTTGAAAACATTTTATTAACTCTTTTTGTTATATTTATACCCCTATTTTTGTTTGTTTCCTTTTTCTTTTTTTATTTTATTCGGACGCATCCGTGTGAGTATCCGTGTGAGTATCCGTGTATCCGTGTTAGATGTTCGTAAAACAATATTTTATATTTTTAGGATGGAGGATGTCGATGGTCCAAAAAATGGCTCCCAAAATGTTAATTATTTTAATATGAACACAGCATTGGGTCCATCCGGCCCATCTGGTCCATCCCAAAAAATATTTTAATATTAACACAGCATTGGGTCCATCTGGTCCATCTTATAAAAAATTGTGGTGGGGACCATTTGGTCTGTTGGGCTCTTGGTCTCTATGACACCCCGATTATTTTTTTTCATCTATCTTTAAATTAATTAATTAATTTGACTTGTTTCGGTTTAGATTTTGAAAAGAATAGAAATAGAAATATCAAATAAAATAAGAATCGTTTAAATAATTTTAACAGTATATAAAATAAAGAAATCACTGTAAAGATGAGCGATTATTTACAAGCTTGTACGTACCTTCATTCTGGGAAAGATTGGGCATTTAACGCCACGAATCATCTGTCCGATATTCGAATTGAAACCCCCCCTTCCAATGAAGAAGGCTTCATTCACATGGTGTACCGCCTTCCTCGGTGCATAATGCAGTCTAACGCGGCTACCTTTGCCGACTGGCAGACGGTAGATGAAGGTACGAAAGAGTCACAAGCTTATCGCGTCACCTTTACTTGGTTTATCGATTTCGTCTACCGACTTGGACTCCGGAAGAAGCAACCGAAAAAACCACGAGGTTCTGAGGAAGAACAAGAACCAACCATTCCAGATGGTAATGGTGTGATATTGTTTTTTGAAGTCGTCAAGTCTACGACCGACTCTATTGTTGGCGAACGCATTCATGTATTCATCAATCGCGGCAATCCAGACGTGGCAGGAGTATTCAGCTTTATGCTTTCCAATGCAGTTCGACGTAGTGAAGCAAAGAAACCGTTTTACAAGGAATGGGAGTATTACATGCGCCACGTAAAAACAAAGGAAGAATATGTGCTGAACGTGTGCGACGTATACAAGAACAACACGTTGACATCGGAACAGATATATTCCACTGGGAAACTATTGGCAAACGATGAAATACGATCTTTTGAAGCGTCACCCTTTCAAATCTTCTCGTTGGACAATTTTGAAATTGAAGGTGCGTGCCCTCGTCAAAACAACAGGAACAATTATTTTCGTAGTGGAAAATTCGTATTTCCAAACGAGAAACTGGTTGTAAAACGGTTCTGGCACCAGTTGCAACCTACTTACTTGTGGAAAAAGTACCTTCCATCGCACCAGTACAATTGGGTCGATCTTCCAGAGATCATTGTGTCACAGAACCCACATGATATGTTAAACAAGGACATTTATATCAAACCGTGTCCAGCGCGCTGTTTGGTAGAGGACTTCTTAACCGAACGAAACATCCAACGAGTCAATGATACGTGGACAAACATTAACGACGACGTGTACGACAAAATAGTAGCCATCGCCAACGGTAGATTTACCATATACTCCAAACGTGAAGACCCACAACCAATGGAAATTTACGACTGGATTTCCGCAAACATGGTGTACGACTCGACTTTCGTACCGGGGCATGGGAGTGAAAGCATGGAATATACTGATCGATTGAAAAGCAAATTTCAAAATCAGCACAGTATTAGTGCATTTGATATTATCGAGATGGAAACCAGCTATCGCATGTCTTTCAGTGATGATACGCGTCTTGTGAAGCACACTATGATACAAAAATTCGAACAGATGTGCGTCACCGGTGATGCGGATATATCGGCCCCGGGGAAAGCCATTGCCAGATGGTTGCTTCATTTGCGCCCAGAATTACACGAACAGCATGGATTTTTTTCATTTGAAATTAGAGACCGTGCATTGTCACCGTTTGGAAACATGCAATTTTGGTTTCAGCAATCCTTGGATTCCTTCATGTGTGTAGCATCGGCTCACCCGGAGTTGGTGAAATTGCATTATGCAAAGTACGACGCGTACCGTCAACATGGAATTAACCAGCTGCATTGGAATTCTATTTACACAGGCGAAAGTGCTACCTCCAAATCGTTTGCGTTTGAGCGGGCAGCGGACATGAGCGTTCCCGGTACCATATCGGAAATTACGTACCAGACCACACGAGCCGATGCCATAGACGGGGATCAAAACGACCATATCACCATTTTTAATGAAGCGCCGCCCGGATTGTTTCAGGCTAGCAGTAAGAGCGAAGACGCACAAAAGGCATTGTCCTCCATGAAGGAAAAATTAACCTCCAATCGTGTGCGTACGAAAGAGTTTGTTCGAGATGAGGAGACGGGAGAACGTAAAAATCGCATTGCCATTTCAAGTCAAATTGGCGTTTACATGGGTGCCACCAACGATAACCCGGCTCTGGCGGAAGAAGCTGTTAAGTCACGATTTCATTGGGGTGAGTTTGACAAAGTGTATCGAGTAGACAAGACCATAGCGGACTACAAAGCAAAAGATATCGAAATGCAAAACAAACCCGAACTGAAGAAAAAGTACGAACAGTTTATCTTCTACTGCCAAGACCAGCAAATGAAGGTTTTCTTCGTCTGGAAATTTATCTTTTGTGGAATTGTACGAGACGTGGACTTGGATGCCGCAAACATTGTTCTAAGTGGAATATCAAAAAATTTTAAGAAGTTTGATGTACGAATTCCGCCGCGAACAACAGAGCGATTCTACATTCTTTGCAGAATTCTTACCATCACAAACGCCTTGGATATTTTGTACCATTTCATCGGTTCAAAGTATCACATGCAAGAATTTAAATTGGAACAGTTGTTGGATGTCGAACCGTTGCTCTATTGCACAGAAGAAATCGCCATATGTGCGATGAATATGGTCACCGTAGAAATTCCACAATTGACTGTATCACGGGAAAAAACGATTCGGGCCATGTGGAAAGTGTTTAAATTGTGCCCTTCGTACAAGAAAGACAAAACTCATACCGGAGCTGAGACAGTTGACTTCAATTACATTCGTTTTAAAAACGGAATACATCAATTGTGCGTAAAAATACAAAACGCAATTCCATTTTCGACAGGGAAGCCGTCCATACACAACATACACGGCGTACTGCAACAACTGATGGGTGAACCCTTTCGGGCGTACACGTACAAATCCAAAGAACAAGAACCGTATTCTACTCGGTACGAGGACGATCATTCAAGAGCACAGGTGGCGAATGGGAAAAAACCCGTTGTAGTTTTTATCCCGGGAACTGGCTTTAACGATTTCCACATTGGTCTTTTTGAAGAATTACGAACAAAAACAGACAAAAATATCATGAATGAATGCATCCGTCAATTATCCCATACTCACACCAAAGAACGGAAGATTGTGTTGGGATTACCGCAACGAGAAAAGGGCGTTATCCGATGGCCTCAATTTATGGAAACCTTGCAAGTCAAACGAGATGTCATGAAGGAGGGTCCAGCAATTAAAAATTCGTCACAAGAAACAAGTGGTGTAAAACGAATGCTTGGCCTCAACGATGGCATGTTGGGAGAACACGATGTCACCCTTATGGATACGGACACGGATTCGTGGGGATGGTGCAGACGATGCATGGAGTTTTTAGAAATTAAACAAGACGATGCCATTGAGTTTCATCCAGAAATTATACATGAAACGCTGGGAAAATCGCAACAAGAAGAAGATTACCCCAGAGATTTAATGACGACGCAACAATCTCAAGCCACGAAAAAGAAGATAAAAGCATCCGAACGCATGAATTTAAATATACACGAATTGGTGCAAGCGCGGAAGAGACGGCGAACAGTGGGAATCGCTATGGCGATCGAATAAATACATATATAAATATAATTTTTTTTAAACCATATGGACCCTAGAGTCAGAGTAAAGTCATGGAATCATTTCCCATTCTTAGGATACTTACATTACAACACAAAAACGACACAAAAGACTATCGCCATGGAACAGGCAAACAAAGTTATCTTACCCCCACTCAATCCTTACTTGGGATTTATAAACCATAGTCTACTTTACACAGCAGTCGATCGATTGGCAAACGATAAATCGACACAGACCGATCCATGCAGGGCCTTGGAACTTGGTCAGCAGATAATTAACAAAATTGGGTATTCTTAGTATATATGACAATCCAATACCATGTAAATATGAGTCGGAGGAACACTAAACAAAAGAAAGGTAGAAGAAGATCTATCTTTGATGGAAAAACTGCCGTACGAAAGTCTGTAAATAAAGGCGGAAATGGAAACATTGTAGGTATAGAAATAGACCCCGATTGCGGTAAATGCGATTTGGAGATTATGCGCTTTCCAGAACCAGCCAGAAATGAGTGTGGCGACTGCATTACAAAATGGTTTGCATACCTATTGCATCCGAAAGTAGCATGCTGGATTATTATTGCTGCTGCTATGAGTACGGCCGGATTGATTGCCGCCGTCGAAGAATGTGGTTCTACGTACTATGTGTATGAACCCGTCATTGACCAAATTGGGTATGTGAAAGAAGCTGTAAAACTAGATACCAACGCATCCACAGATGGACTGAAACAATCGTGTTACACCAGCGATCCAAATTTAGAGTACATGAAAAAGGTCTACTCTACTATTCAAGCCGTTATGGTGTTTATGCTTACCATGACACTTGGAAGCGGTATATCAAAATACAAAGAAGAAATTCGTTTGTTTGAAGCATTGGCCGGGGATGTTAAGGCACTGGCAATGTTTTTGGTACACATGACCGTAGACAAAGAAAAGTATAGATTAGTACCAGATAAAGAACTACCTAACTTCTTGCCGGACCAACTTGAATGGAAACCGAATGTCGTAGAGGCATATGAAAGAGTGCGTAAATTGTTAGGAATTGTTGCACCAGTCGCCAGAATGGTCCTTAAGGGCAGACGACTTAAAAAAGGTTGCTGGAACCATATTACATGTAAAACGGAAACCGTTGCGAATCGAAAAGAACTGGAAACGTACAAGAATTACGTAAAATACAAACGGTGGGAAAAGAACTTTTTTCCGTTTAAAATGTGTCCATGCAGCAGACGGTGGCTATGCGGATATTGGGGCGATTTATGGACTGGATTTGGGTTCAACTGTCATTGGTGGTGTTATACATGTAGACGGTGTAAGGCGGACAGGATTTGCGGCGAGGAACACAAACGTTTAACAATTTTTTGGTCCGATTATCGGGAATGGAAGAAAAAAACAACGTTACAGAACCCACAAGAAAGAAGATGTATAATGCAATGGAATGAGAAGCAACAATGGGAAAAGGGATGCCTCAATAGACTAACAGTAGAAGAAATACAGGAAGGACAGGGGGCAAATCTTGAGAAAGCGTACAATAAATGGGCAAAAAAACTAGAACAACATGCGCCAAACGTGACGGACGATTCATTGTACAGAAAAATAGAACAAGTTCAAGAAAGCTCATCATTAGACTTGTTTGAAACGGTAATGACTGTGCTGGTCGATGAATTGTCCAAAATAGCAGAGAGCAAACTCGGATTTGGCGAAGACGAAGGGGCAGCTATACGAAGTGAAATATATGCAAAATGGGATTCCATCTATGCATCGTGGGGATCCATGTCTTCCATCAAATCGTACAGTGAACCAACCATTGTGCACCTTTTTCGTTTCTCCCTCCTTATGGCGTATGCGGTGCTCATGCCATACATGTACTTGGAGGAACTAAAAACTTCAATAGAACGTTACCTTGCGTTCGTATTCTTGGAAGTATTTGTATTCGCCTTTTTGTGGTACACTGCATACGCAATCAGGAATCCGTTCAAAGAGGTAGCATGCATGCGTGGCGTAAAACCAATCGCTTCCACAACACAACTTCAAGTACTTAATTTAATCTATTCTGCACTTGTGTTCGACAGGACGGATTACAAACAAGACGACAGTATTCTCAAAGAATTGTTTAAAAATTCATTTGGAAGAAGAGAATTTGTTTAAAAATCCACACGAGTTTACATTTTAAATTATAAATAGTAGTAAAGTATAAATAAATGATAGGATTGTATTTCTGTTACTTTACATTTGGATTTGCAATGACCTTTGGGAGCATTGCTATGAACTTTGAAATGATGGACATCTTGAAATTTACTCCGGTTGAAATGACCATGAGTTACGGCGTTATTGCAATACCATGGTGTATCAAACCATTGTTTGGGATAATTTCCGACAAGTACCATGTTGTCGATTGGGGGAAACGAAGACCATACATTTTCTGTTCAGGTATACTCCTTGCTTACCTTTATATCACATTGCCTAACCGAATTGGAACGAAAACTAGCATGATAGCTACGATGACAATGGTATCCTTCTTTATGTGTTTTGCAGACGTATGTGCCGACTGCATTACAGTAGACTATGCCAAAAAAGAAACAGTAAAGGGAAAAACGCAATCCACATGCTGGTCATCACGCGCACTAGGCAGTGTCATTGGATCCTCTTTTGGTGGCAGCTTTTATGAAATGTACGGATACAAACCAACCTTTCAACTCATTGCTTTGCCATGTCTAATCATGGGATGCTGCATTTGGACATTGGCAAAAAATGAGACTGGAGCACCAAACAACATGTGTAAAAAGTTAGTCAAAGCAGTCTATAAAAAACGTGTTCTTGCATTTGCCATATTTGGAATAAGTATAGGTCCAAACTATGGTCCATTGTACACATACTTTTTACGGAAAGAATTAAATTACACACCAGAAGACTTTCAATGGATTACCATTGCTGGAAGCTACTCGTTTCTTGCATCCACCTTTCTCTACAAAACCTGTTTGCTAACAGTACCACCGTTAAAATTAATGCGCATCTCCATTTACTGTGCGGTTGCATGCTCGTTGGTACAATTGTTAGTCGTTACAAAACTATCCACTAGCTTGGTATTAATCGTATTCGATACCATAGGGCAATCCTTGTTTGGTATGTGGATTATGATGCCATTGATTGTAATCGTTGCACACAATGCCGAAGAGGGCGTTGAAGGAACATTTTATGCTCTCTTAATGTCCATTTCCAATTTATCTGCCGTCATTGCGGATGAATTGGGAGGTTTGGTGGCAAATATGTTTGGTGTCACACGAGACAATTTTGACAACATGGCATGTGTCGTTGTCGTCGGTGCTGTAGCAGATCTAGTCATACCATTATTCATTGTTAACAGTAAGTCTTTCGCCGCTTTTTTTGAGGAGAAGCCGAATCACACTGTGAAACGGGATCAAAAGGATCGTAACCCGGACTCTGAGGTTCAAATGGGTCGTATTTAGGACTACATGGAACATCGTCCATAGGATCGTACGCTGGGCTTGTAGGCGAATACGCTGGGCTTGTAGGCGAATACGCTGGGCTTGTAGGCGTATGCGGCGAATACGCCGGACTCGTTGGTGAATACGCCGGACTCGTAGGCGAATACGCTGGACTCGTAGGCGAATACGCATGGCCTGTAGGCGAATACGCAGGGCCTGTAGGCGAATGTGGCGAGTATGCCGGACTTGTAGGCGAGTATGCTGGGCTACATGGACTGGCTGGTCGCTTAATCGTTAGTTGTGCCGGAGGCATCATTGGTTGTGAAAAAATATTTTGTGGTTGCGCCTGAGGGAACATTGGCTGTGAAAACATTACATTTTGCGATGGCTGAGGGAACATTGGCTGTGAAAACTGTAATGGCTGTATGTTAAAGGTCAATGGTTGCATAGGTTGAAGCATTGGTGGGTTTTCCCAAGCTGTCCGTTCATCGGCCCACGGATCCTCTACGTTTCCATATATATCATCAAAGTCGTCTTGTGCTACCATTTCATGGACTGGTTCTACCGGAAACGGTACTTTGTATTGTTCGATTATACCCTTGTCAATCACGGTTCCAACGACATTGGTCCCTAGATTAGGTGGCGTTCCTGTTATAATACATTCGGAAATACCTTGTAACTGATCGGTTTCCTTTGCACAAGCAGCCTGATTGAACACTTCTACTACTTCTTCAAAGGTGGAGCGTTTAAGAGGGGATGTATCCACCATTCGAATACCATGACGGGTTAGTGGAGTCAAGTTGCCGATCCAAGTTATCCAATCGACAGCGAGTGTGATATGTCGAACATTAACGTATATACCATAGTAAGACAATATCTTTCGTATTTCACGAATCAACGTAGCTCTAGCAGCCTCTATCCCGTACATTCGTTTTACCATGTGAATATCGTTTGTATTGATAGAGGAAAAATCAATATCGTCCAATTCCAAAATTTTGTTTAAATTTGACAGCGAAGTTTCAACATGGTATTTCGACTTACCGGGTAATTTAACTTTCATCGTCTCTTCCGCATGTTCAATTCCACGAACGGTAAGTTTACGAAGATGGTTTTCGTAATAAACCCCCACATCTTCTTCGGTCGGTAACTGTATATGGACGATAGACCTTGGACCATCCGTATATTCGATGTGGACTTTGTTCAAGCATTCTTTTACCGACACAATGTCATACCACTCTTTTAAATAAACAACGATAGTTTCTTTACTCGGATCATACGGAACATAATTTTCGTCCGGGAATATATGGTACCATTTGACTTCTTCTTTGTTTGGTGTTTTTGTAATGTACATTTTTTCTACCAAATCTTCAAAACGAATATGTCTTAATCGTTTCACAAGCTTGTCTGCATCATCGGTTTGTATAATTGTAGATGGAGTCTTCATACGATCGCTTTTCGTACAATTGATCAACTCTTCCAGTCGCGGAACGCCAAGCGTTACATTCATACTAGATACACCCGCAAAATGAAAGGTATTCAGGGTCATCTGTGTTGCAGGTTCCCCTATACTTTGAGCGGCTAACGCACCGACCGATTCCCCAGCAATTGCTTTTATTCTTCCATATTCTTCGCGGATGTGAGTCAACACATCGTCCATAGCAACGTGCGATAATTTTAATTCCTTCACCACGCGGTAAGGGTTTAATTTCGCACGAATAAGTATATGTAACATCTGGTTATCGATCTCGTTTAGGAGTTGGTCCAGTAACTCCTTCACTTTACGCACACCAATTTTTTTACGTTTTGGACAGTTCAAAAGTGCATTGTCAATGTAACGTTTCACCGGTACAGGCAACATAAACATACCCGTATCTTTGCTACCATCGTCTCTCCATTTGTTTATGTTCTGTAGAAAGCTGTAGTCGTCCATCAAATTATACTTTTTTGCAGTGGACATATCCCATGTATCAATGTACTGGTTGCATACCCTCATCGAGTCAAAGCCGTCGTCACCATACTGGAATTGAATGATGGATCCATCGGCGTTTCGTGCACTGCCGTCCCATTGAATTGTTATGTTCTCCAACGCCTTCATAAAACGACGTTGAATGTACCCGGTTTGACTTGTTTTAATAGCTGTATCAATCAATCCTTCTCTGCCAGAAATAGCATGCATCCACACCTCGTGTGGGTCTAATCCCTGTACGTACGAATGCGTAATGAAACCTCGTTCTTTTGGTCCATTGCTATGTTTTTCAAAATGTGGCAAGGTACGGTCGGTCCATGTCATTGGAATTCGTTTCCCACACAAGTTTTGTTGACCGACAACGGCCATAATTTGAGAGATGTTAATGCTACTACCTTTGCTACCACAGTGCACCATGGTTCTTAGGCGATTGGAATCAGTCAAAGGCGTTTGTACCATTGTAGCCATTGTATCCCTACAAATATTCAATCGTTGGTTAATTTTAGTTTCCGTGGGATCGAGACTTATATCTTGAAAGGCTTTTTCCATTTCTTCTTCCACATTGACATCCGACATCATATCGCTGATTCCAACACTAAAGCCATGTATCGATAAGAACTTATGGACCACGCACTGCAAACGATTGATAAATTCAATGGTTGTTTTTGGTCCCAACTCATTGTACATCACATGGATCAAAGACCCGTCTCCGCGGCCGAGTATCTTCTTTGTGAATCGACCTTTTAAGAATTTACCTTTCTCAATTACGACGCCTTTGTTGCTGTAGTGAATGTACGGTAGAACATAGGTTATCAAATCTTTCCCAGTATACTTTTTCTGGTGTTTGAATATACCATCCCAATTCTTTATCGCAAAGACACATTGCATCATTTCTTGACGAGTGAATCTCACATCGTCCGCACTCAATAAGTACGCACCTACCATCGTGTCCTGAATAACACCCATTACCGGCTTGTTGGCCTG
>CERI01020723.1_pt1 | contig 10997 bp, 5 predicted proteins | sample 350261 | NCBI WGS metagenome assembly CERI01 (sample SAMEA2620979, study PRJEB7988) | marine metagenome | isolation source: saline water (ENVO:00002010), including
TTTCACAAAGATCTATTAATTTTTTTTGTATGTCATCATTTCTTTTTTGTAAGGACATTGATCTAGTTATACGTATATTTGATTTATTTATAGTTGATTTTCTTCTACATATTGGACAATTGTTCTTACATCCACCACCATATGTAAGATTTCGTGTATTCTGCCATTTATCAATACAGGTAAAACAGAATGAATGATTACAATCTAATGTGCATTTATTTGTTATAGGATTAAGACATATGATACAATCCATATTCTATAATAAATCAATATATATATATTTAAAATGAAATTCCACTTTAAATATATAATATGAAAACAATAGATGATTCGCATCAACCAATTTCTATAGAACAAACAATTTGTTTGAATATGATTGTCAAAAATGAATCTCATATAATAGAATCCACTTTGAAAAATATACTTGAACATATGAAGATTGATTACTGGGTAATATCTGACACAGGGTCAACAGATAATACAATAGAAATTATTGAAAATTTTTTTAAAGATCGAGGTATATCAGGAGAAATATTTAATGATACATGGAAAGATTTTGGTCATAATAGAACAAAAGCTCTCGAACACGCCTTTGATAAAACCGATTATATTTTTATTTTCGATGCGGATGATTTAATTCATGGAAATATTAATTTACCACCAGTACTTGATAAAGATTGTTACAATTTTCAATTTGAAAATCCTGTAGTATATCACAGATCTATACTGATTTCAAATCGTATGAGATGGAAATATATTGGGGTATTACATGAATATATAACGCCAATTGATACACCAAACACTAGTGAGATATTATTTGGAAATTATCACGTTGAATCAAGACGCCTGGGTAATCGAAGTAAAAATCCTAATAAATATTTGAATGATGCTCATGTTCTAGAAAAAGGATTTGATGAAGAGGTTTCTGATATATGGTTAAAACATAGATATGCGTATTATTGTGGACAATCATATAAAGATTGTGATAAAACAGAAAAGGCCATTGAATGGTACAAAAAATCATTGACAATTGCTAATAATCCCCAATACCATTATTGCGCTTGTATAAATATAGGAAGTTTCTACTTTGACTTGAAACAATACTCCGAAGCAATAGACTATTGGACAAAATCATATACATACGATAGGGAGAGATTAGAAGGAATTGCAAAAATAATGGAATATTATTATAATAAAGGACAACATTTTATGGTATCCTCCTTATATAATAAATTCAAACACATCAAAATAGGAAATTCATTTGACAAGATATTTTTAGATACCTCAAAATATCATTTTTTTCATTACTTTGCTTCTATATCTGGATGTTATTGTGATGAAAAAAAGTCGGCATACGATGCTTGTAAGTTTTTATTACTTAATACTACATTATATACTAGTAACACAATTTACAATTTAAAATTTTATATGAAATATTTTAAAGAAGATGGTGACAATAAATCATTGTTGGATTTTTTTGTTACTTATATAATGAATTCACAAATTGATTTCAAGGAGAGAGAGCATGCTTGGAATATAGCAAAAAGTATTATAAAAGAACAGTTGTTAGATAAGTATGAAATGCTTGAAAATAGTATTACCACTCAAAATATTGATAAAAATAGTAAATATGCTTCCTCGAAGAATATTTTGATTTATACCGGATGGATGACTCATTTATGGAATGAATCGGATCTTGACAAAAAAGCACTAGGTGGTTCAGAAAAGGCAGTCGCTTATTTATCACGCGAGTTATCTAAAGGGTATAATATAATTATTAGTGGTGATGTTGAGGAAGGAAAATTCGACAATCGAACCTATATTCATCAAAATAAACTACAATCTATATTGGATACTACTGATTTTCATACAATCATTATTTCTAGAAATATTAATTTTTTAACAGAATTTAACAATATTAAATGTTATCAACTTATTTTATCACTACATGATACACATATATTGAGTCATGGTAAAAATGCAAATGACATATTAGATAGATACAATAAATATATTGACAAAGCGATTACACTTACCCCTTGGCATAAATCAAATATCTCTAAAATTTACCCAAGTATACCTAATAATAAAATACAGATTATCAATAATGGAATAGATATTTCACAATTCTTAAAAACCAATAAAAGTAATAATGAATCAGTAAAAAAAATAAGAAACAAGTTTGTTTGGTCATCAAGGACAGAAAGAGGACTTCATATAGTATTGAATTTATGGAGTGAAATTTTAGAGAAACTACCTGATGCAACATTAGATATATGCTCTTATGGTACATTTCCCAAAGATAAAGAAGATGAAAAAATGTTAGAAATTATTAATAAGCATCCAAGTATAACTTATCATGGAAAACTTAATACAAAAGAATTATATGATTTAATGAGTATCTCTGAATATTGGTTATATACAAGTACTTTTCCAGAGACAAGTTGTATAACTGCGATGGAAATGTTGATGAGCGGAGTAATATGTTTGTATTATCCATTAGCAGGATTAGTAGATACTATCGGCAGTTATGGAATACAGGTTAAATCAGGAAATGAAATCGAATCACTAATGAGTTTGAGTGAAGAAAGAAAAAATGAACTAATTAAAAATGGAAAAGAATATGCTCTAACTTGTTCTTGGAAAAATAGAGCTAATCAGTGGTCTGATACACTAAAACTAAATAAAAATTGGATTTTTTATTGTTCCTCTAATTTTGAAACAAGAATGATTCGACAATATATCGATAATTTAAACTGTGTTTATCCAGAATATGATATTTATTTGACAAATGATAAAGATAGCATAATTAAATCTAATCCTAATAAAGTAACCTTTATTTTTGAAATATTTGATAACGAAATAATTAAAGATTCGCCTAACATAAAATTCTCATATTTAAATACAGAACCGTTAAATATTCCTGTTAGATTAGAACATACAATTAATATTTTAAAATTATATCCTAATTTGGAATATTACGATTATAGTCAAAGTAATTTAAAAATATTACAGGAAAATGAAATTAACATTAAAGACAAGATATATTTACCGTATAAATGTAGTAATGAGGAATTGAAAAAATTAATTAATTTAAATAAAAAAACTAGTAAAGATTTTGATTTCGGTATATTAAAAGCATTAGGTGGTGATGTTACGGATAGAAGATTAAAAATAGTTAATTTTTTAATAGAAAGTAATTTTACTGTAAATATAATTGAAGGGTGGAATGATGATAGAGATATGGAATTAGCAAAGTGTAATACAATTTTAAATATACATGGATTTTGTAATATTCCTTCAAAAATATTTGAACATATACGATGTGATCGTTTATTAGAAGCAGGTTTTACTATTTTATCAGAAACTAGTTATGAACTGGATGAAGAATTTGCGAATAAATATCCAAATCTTAAACAAATAGAATATAGTGATTTTTTTAATATTGATATAATTAACAATATGTTACCTAAAAATATATGTTTTATTCATAGCTGTCACTTAAAAAATAAAGGATTAAAACGGCTTGAATATTTAATTCATAAAATTAAAACTAGTGGACTAATAGATCATCTAGAAACCATATACATTAATAATATTGGTATTCCAATACAAGAAAACAGATATGGAGACAAATTCAAAATATGTAATTATTCGGATAATCCAGCTTTATATGAAATACCAACCATCAATAAAATACACCAATTCTCTAAAGAAAATATGAATTGTAACATTTTGTATTTACACACCAAAGGTATTAGTTATAACGATGATGATCAAAAAGAAAACGACTGGATAGACATGATGCTGTATTTTCTGGTTGAAAAATTTGAATTATGTCTTGAAAAATTACAACAAGGAATTCAAACGATTGGTTGTAATTATTATGATGAAAAAATAAAAATTAGAAATCCAAAACATTTCAGTGGTAACTTTTGGTGGGCTAACTCACAATATATATCCGAATTATCCCCTCTAATTGAAAAAACAGAAAATGTAAATCCCAATGATGCAGAATTTTGGTTATGTAAAAATAATCCATCCGTATATGAATTACATAATTCTAAAATCAATCATTACATGGATGTATATCCAGGTGTTAATTACAATTCATCTGATATTATTATTAATAAATTAACTCATGATTATTCCAGTGCATGGTTAGGTCATATGAAATTTGCTAATTGGTTAGTAACATTTTTAAACCCAACGATTACAGTTGATCTAGGGGTGGATTATGGACATTCTACATTTTCATTTGCATCTGCTAATAAAGGAATTGTTTACGGAATCGATTCATTTGAAGGCGATATACAAGCAGGTTTTAAAAATACATTTGATTTAGTAAATAACTTGAATGATGATTTTATTACAAAAAATTATTATAAAACACCAATTACATTTATAAAAGGATTTTTCGATGATGTATATGAATATTTTAATGAAACTATAGATATTTTACATATTGATGGATTACATACGATTGAAGCCGTATCAAATGATTATAATAAATGGATCACTAAAACAAGTGAAAACGCTGTAATATTATTTCATGATGTAGTATCTTACCCAGATTCTGTTGGAAAAGTTTTTAATGATATTAAATACCCAAAATTCCATTTCACACATTCTGCTGGACTTGGTGTTGTTTGTAAAAATATTGAAACATTGAATAAAATTTATACTGCTATTAATTTACCAAATAAAGAATGTATTGTATATAATAATCAAATAAAAATATTTGTTATACATTATAAAAAATTAACTGATAGAAAGAAATCTATATTAACACAATTTAAGAAATACAATTTAACAAATTATGAGTTTATTGAAATAGACAGAGATGAATTAGATAATTATGATACTAGTTTATTTCATAAAAATTTTGAAAACAGTTTAACGGCAATATCTTTGTCTCATTTTAATGCTTATAAGAAAATAGCAGAATGTTATGATAGCGCTTTAATTTTTGAAGATGATGTTATATTAAGCGATAATTTTATGATTGAGCTAACAAAATATACAAATGAATTACCAAACGATTTTGATATATTATGTATTGGAGATGGTTGTAACGTACATATTAACAATGCTGAGATACAATCTAATAAAAATATTTATAAACGTCAAATAAAACAAGGTAATTACCTTATGAGATGTGCTGACAGTTATATAGTTAGTAAAAAATGTGCTGAATTTTTATGCGAATATATAATTAAATCGGTAAAAAATATAAACAAAGCTATAGATTGCTGGTTGAATGATATTGCTGTTGAAAATAATTTCATAGTATATTGGGCTGAACCAACTATAGTAACACAAGGATCTCAAAACGGATTATTTAACAGATCTTGGTATGAACAGAAACAATTATGTAATAGTTTTATAGATTTCGATAAAAATTTAACTAAATTATCAAATAGCGAATTTTTAGAAAATCTCTATAACTCAAATTATAATATATTAGATAACTTAAAATTTTATTATGGAATAAATAATAAACAAATTGATATAACTAATATTGTTATTGAAAAATGTATGAATAATAATAAAATTACTATTCCACAAGGATGCAATGAAAGAGCTAATATCTTTTCAGATCCATTATTTGGAGTTGTTAAAAATATCTATATAATTAATAATAATAATTATTGTGTTTCGGTTGATGAAGAATATATATATATAGATTTAAACGAACCAAATAACAGCTATATAAGTGAATCATTCAATCCCGAGGTATTAACATATTATATGGCCCCGAATAAAAAGCAAAGATTAGGTAAAGATTACGATGGAGGATATGTTATTTGTGATATTCCAGATATAAGTTATAATTTATTGTTAAGTTGTGGAATAAGTGATGATATATCATTTGAAGAGCAATTTTGTGATAAGTTTAAATATTGTCCTTGTTATGCTTATGATGGAACTATCCAAGATATTGATATAAATAATAATAATATAACATTTATTAAGAAAAATATAAATAATTTTAATGATGATAATAATACAAATTTACATGAAGTTATTGAAAAATATGATAATATATTTTTAAAAATGGATATTGAAGGTTGGGAAATACCTTGGATTGAAACATTAAATGAAAAACAAATAAACAAGTTTTCTCAAATAGCTATAGAATTCCACTTTCCATTTTCAGGTAAAGAAATTTTAGCTTTTAATAAACTTAATAAAAATCATATATTAATACATTTTCATGCTAATAATTGTTGCGGAGTAAGATTACATAAAGGAGTTGAAATACCAAATGTATTTGAATGTACATATATACACAAAAAATATTACAATATGACAGCTAAATTAAACACTATTAGTATACCATCTAAACTAGATATGAGAAATGTTATTAACAATAAAGAAATAAATATTGATTATAAACCATTTGTTTTTAATTTTAATAAACCAAAAATAATAGACTGTTTTATTTTTTACAATGAATTAGAGCTTCTTACATATCGGTTAAACATATTGCATGATTCAGTGGACTTTTTTGTATTAGTTGAATCTACACATAGTTTTGTAGGTAAAGAAAAGCCCTTATTTTATCAAGAAAATAAACAATTGTTTGAAACATTCAATCATAAAATTATACATATAATTGTTGATGATTTTCCACATAAATATCCCAATATAAATATTGAAACTAATCAGCAGTGGATTAATGAAAGGTTTCAAAGAGACTGTATTTCAAGAGGATTAGATAAATTACCTTTACAAAATAATGATGTTATTACTATTACTGACTTGGATGAAATACCAAATCCTAAAATATTAGAACAAATAAAAAATAAGGAGATTGTAGTAGATATAAATATACTTGAACTAGATTTCTACTATTATAATTTACATTCTAAGATGGACCATTTATGGCATCATTCAAAAATACTTACTTTTGAAAAATATAATGAACTCAATATAGGATGTGATAAAATACGATTCTATGATTGTGTGATTATTAAAAACGCTGGATGGCATTTAAGTTATTTTGGTAATGAAAAATTTATTAAAAATAAATTAGAAAATTTCTCTCATCAAGAATTCAATAAAATAGAATTCACTGATGAAAAACTAATAAAAGAGAGAATAAACAATGGAAATGACTTGTTTGATAGACCTACAAGTATAATAAATATACCGATTGAAGATAATGATAATTTACCACCTGAATATGATATTTATTTAACTAATTATTATTTACATATCGGTTAAATAAATCAGCACTACCATAGATAAATATGGCTAAGTATTTTGGGATTATAATATCCGTGACTTTTTTTTAGTTCTTTTTTTATAGCTTTGCCTCTATATTTGGTTCCAGAATGTCTACTGAAGTAGTTTTGCATCCTTTTTCTAGTACCATGATCTTTTTTGGCGTAAAGTTTTAATGGCGTTCGATCTTTATATTGTTGATAACGTCTGTCTCCAAAATGAATAACTCTGGTTTTTTTGGTTTTTTTATTTTGAACAATCGCGGTATATTTTTTAGGAAAAGGTCCTCTTTTAAATTTTAAGATGCGTTCCTTCATTTTACTTTTTCTTCTACCTCCGATTTTTGTTTGTTTTACTCTTCTTCTTCCTCTTTTATATGTTTTCCTGGCTTTTTTTGCTAATTTAAAGGCTCTACTACTCTTTTTACACTCTTTCTCAATAATATGAAAATCTACAGCAGATGCTTTCCCTCCTGTTATTGCACTTGCCATTCTGGCATATCCCCATGAATGACCCGTTTGATTTGGCCTAGATCCACTAGAAAAGTACGCCCCTTGTCCTTTTTTAAACATGCGTTTCAACCCCTTCAAACTACATTTTGATGCCTTGGCTAGTTTTCGACTCGGCGTTATCTTTTCTATTTTGTACATTTTTCTAGCTTTAAGAATATGAGGAGATACTTTTGATTTAAAACTTTTTACCTTTTTTCTTGTATAATATTTCTTACCCTTATACATTTTACGCGACTTTTTGAGTTCGCGTTTTTGAATTTTTCTATCTTTTTTACTTAATCCTTTTGGGACATATCTAGCTGGAACATTTACCATATATACATTTGTTAGAATTAAATATATTGATAGATTAAATGAATCAGTGGTATAAAACTCTTAAGAAAGCCCCATGGTCCCCGCCTAATTTCACATTTGGCATTGTATGGCCTATACTTTATACATTAATGGCAATTTCGGTAGGTATTGTATGGTCAAATAAAAAATGTTATCCTTATTGTTCACCTATTACTTTTTTTATCATACAGCTTGCGTTTAATTTAATATGGACTACAATATTTTTTAAATGGCAAATGCCCAAATTAGCCTTTCTTGATATGATACTTATTATGATTGTTACATTTTATACTTATAAGCAATTTTTACCTATAAGTAAAACAGCGGGATATCTGTTGATCCCATATATGCTATGGTTATGTGTAGCTTTTAGTTTAAATTTATATATTATTCTTAATAACTGAATTCACTAATTATTTGGTTAACAATATGATTATAGAATCGTCTAAAAGTTTTACGCTTCTTTTTTAAATCTCTTAATGGAATCCATTTAACTCTGTCTTTTTCATATAATCCATTATGACTCTTTACTTTATTTGGATCATTTTTATACATTTCTTTGAAATCATTTTTGAAAGATTCTTCTATATTTTTATCATATTTCACCTCTACGATAAAAGTATGATACCCATTTCCTTTAATTACAGCACAAAGGTGATTTTTTATTAAATTTCTTATATTCGATTTTGTCCCTAAAATTCCGTTGCTTTCTTCCCAACCTTCGCGAAGTGCCGTTTCACGATGTGACTCGTTCTTTTCTTTAGATCCTCCGAAATCGCTCCATTTACCGGCGTCTTTTCTTGCAATTAGGGCTTCTCTTGAAAATAAAAAATATGGATGATTATTTCTAAACGCAACAGGTAAAATGCCTCCTCCCATTTATATAATTAAAGATTAAAGTCCGTATATAGTTTTGGATTAATATTAAACCGAACATTCTTATTTGCAGGATCGTAACTAACTAAATAGTTTTGTTCCGTATTATTCCCAAACATCAAATTGCGTTTACATGGTAGACCAGACCCTTCCATTATTGTTAAAGGTTGTTTTTTGAATGAATTATTAGAAATTACTGATGGTAATGGCGATGATGCTGGTACTACAGTTGACCAATCTCCACTCCATCCCATCATGGCACTAATATCAATCCCGCCTGGTTTAAAAATCTGGTCTGATTTGTCTTGAGTAAAAAATCCCAATCCTCCTCCATAAGGGTTTTTTCCCCAGTTATGACACGGTACCGGGAACGTGGACGGTGGTGGGCAAGGTGGTAGATGACCAGATTCAAAGATACCCCCTATTGTAATTAGAGTCCCTCCTGCAGCATTCTCTCCAAATTCAAAATCATTTACTATCAGTGATGGATCTCCGGCCCTTGAAAATAATGTCTCCACGGGCAATGTTTGTGGTGGCGGAAAAACACCGTATAAGATTTTTATAAAAAATGTCCACCAATTTTTTTCACCATTTGGACCTCTTCCACAGCAAATTTTTTCAACTATACCCAAACCCGTAAACCATTGAAAACTATACCCTAGTGGGTTAAATGGTTTTTTGTAAGTATTGCAAATATCTGTAGCCGAAAATAATCCCGAAATAACCAAATCTCCAACTTTTACAGTTTGATCTTCGCACGTTATCGATTTTCCCTTTTTATCAAATAATAAGCCTTCTGCTTTTACATATTTTGTGGCAGCAACAAAAGCTAAATATTTATTAGGACCTTGAGTTAGATTTGCCATATCTGTTGGGCAAAAATTGGAGCCAAATAAATTATTACAAGGATCTGTTACAATAACATTATTATTACAAACAGCTGTACAATCATCATCGGAATATTTTAATGGTAAGTAGGGTGTTGAATTTGTTGAATTGCATGATGAATCAATATATGGACTTTTCCAATATATACTTGTGGGGAATCCACGGAATGCAAATTCAGTAATAAATGTAACACCTGAAAATCTATTGTAAACACTGTCTCTACCTGTGGTAATTTTAACTTTATTAGCTGTTTCGCCCCTTTTACTACAAGAATCTAACCCCCTTCGTATTACAGAATTATTAGAGTTATCAATATTGGGTCCGCAATTTTTATAAGCGCCATCTACGCATAAAGCACTTCCGCGATTTAAACTCAAAAATTTATCATAACTTCTAACATTTCTTAAACCCCCACCTCTATAAAATCCAACTTTTCCGTTAAAATTATTACATTTTTGTAAATTACAGGGTCCTCCTCTCAAAGCTTTTGACCTCGACTGATAATCACTAACATTTGCTTTAAAAATAGCCTGTGCTTTTTTATTTCGTGTTCTTTCACTAGAACTTAATTTGGGTCTATTATTATTAAAACAGTTCATATAATTTATAATTATATTTAATTAATCATATAAACAAACAAGATTTAATGCCATGGAATAGTCCATATTATTCAAATCTAAAATTCGACCAAACTCATCTAAGATCTGCAACTGTAATCTTGATACATCCACCGGACCAAAATAAAATCGTTTTTTAATTGCATTATTTTGAGTAACAGTATCATTTGTGAGAGACAATCCATTATTAAAATCACTTGATGTTGCTGAATCAGTCGAAATTCTGGCTAGAATATTTGATTTTCCTATAGATTCATTGTAGGCGGTTACCACAAAATTATTAACATTTTTATTGAAATCATTTACAACAATATAAATATATTTTGTTCCCCAAGCATCATAACAACCTTCTGATACATAAGAATGGGATCCATTATATTCACCTAAACGAAACCCTAATATCCATCCCAGATTTTGGACAATGCCACTATCCCCAGCTAAATCTACAGAAGGAGGTTCGGAAATGCCACCGCCAATCACCCCTCCAGGAGGGCCATACGGAGTAGCACCTGCATTATTTGTACCCGAAGTTCTATTAAAA
>CERI01063945.1_pt1 | contig 10990 bp, 9 predicted proteins | sample 350261 | NCBI WGS metagenome assembly CERI01 (sample SAMEA2620979, study PRJEB7988) | marine metagenome | isolation source: saline water (ENVO:00002010), including
AGAATACCTTAAAGGTGACTTCAATATTAATAATAATAAAATAAGTGAAGGGAATGATTTTATTTATACAGGCATAGGAATCTATAAGCCTGAATTATTTTTAAGTTATCCAGACATAGAATTAGGAAGCATTTTACATAAAGAAAATAATATTGGTGTAGAACTATATAAAGGATTATGGGATGATGTTGGAACACCAGATAGACTTAACATGATAAGAGAAAGAATAGCTTTATAGGGTTAATTATCTGTCATAATCTCAAAAGATTTTGCATCATAATCTTCGTCAGTATCGGAGATTAATATTTTCTCCACTGCAGACTCTGGTGGCCCCATATAACATTGTTCTATTAGATTAGTAATTATTTCTTCATCGCCAGTCATGAAAGCCTCTACTTCTCCATTGGAATTATTTCGAACCCACCCAAAAACTCCATATCGAATTGCAAATGCTTGCAACCAAAATCTGTATCCCACGCCTTGAACTTTTCCAAGTATTTTAATATGCTTCTTGATCTTATTATTCAAAACAAATTATAGTGAGAGAAAAATACCCCATGATATAAATACGAGGCCTGTAACTCGCCTGTAAAGCAAAGGTCTTTTATATGATAGTTTTTCAAATAATACAAATACCGTTAAAACCATGACCCACATAATATTCATAACTCCAAGTGCAAATAAAGTGAGCATTAAAGCCCAGCAGCAACCTATGCAATAAAATCCATGCTTATATCCGATCAAAAAAGTTCCTAAATTTCCATCTCTCCAATTATTCATTAAAAAACTCAATGGAGACTGACAAACTGTTAAACAAGCTTCCTTAAATGGAGTGAATTGATAAATTCCAGCTAAGCATAAAACTATAGAACCAATATAAGCATGAGTAGGCTCCATCATTGGGTTTAAAAGACCAGCTTGATGCATCGCATACTGAGGAAAAGTTATCACTAAACTAAATAAAACCCAGCTTAATAAATAACCAAAAAGTAAAATCATCACAGAGGATGTTTCTTTTCCATTATTCCTATTTCTAGCATTCAAGGTAGTAAATAAAAATAGCATCGGGAGTATAGAAGGGGTCATCATTGCAACCATCATTACTGCCCACATCAAAAACAATAAAGTGAAATCACTCATTGACCATAATCCATCAGATGGCGGCATCCATTTTAAAACACTTCCAATGATTCCAGATTCCATATCCATGTTCATAGGTTTATCCATGTTCATGGGTTTATCCATGTTCATGGGTTTATCCATATTCATAGGTTTATCCATATTCATAGGTTTATCCATATCCATGTTCATATTCATAGAAGTATTTTCAATAAATGGAAGAGTATTCATATGCCAGCCCATGCCTAGAATATAAAACCAAGATATAAGTAATACGATTGCAACACCAACATAGACGACCATACGGTCTTTTAATGGTGCTTGTTTAAATTGTGTATTTGTTTGTGTTTCCATAACTAAAAAACGACCCGATCTAAATGTTAGAGCGGGTCGTTAAATTGAAGTTTAAACCTCTATAGCTGTTTGTTTAGCTCCGCCATCCATATAAACGAATGGTGAACTTAAACCATTACCGCCTTCCCATGAATGGTTAGTTCCATGGTCGGTAAATGTAGCTTTTATAGCTCTACTAACTGTGATAGCAAATGGAGGTGCAACAGCTAAAGGTGTACCGCGAACCGTTATAGCTCCGCTTGATCCTTTCAGTTGTTCCATTTTATTTTCCAAAATACCGTCAATTTTTAAATGTCTATTTGGTCCTTCTTGAGTCATATGTATTCTAGCAGACTTAGTTGGGAGATATTCTCTTGGCTGCCCTTCAGCACCTTTACCAAGACTTGCAATCACACCTAAATGTCCACCATGTATTCCATGATAAGCTTCTCTTAATGCATTAAATTGAGATCTGCTTGCTCTTTCATCTATATAGACAGCCATTTCAAATTGCCCTTTCAATAGATTGCCTGGAGCATTTAACCACATTGCTACTCTTAGTCCGCTTACATCAACGGTACCAACATGTCCTTTCTCGATATCCCATCCAAGAACTGCTTTACAAAACCCTTCTGTTGGATCAAGTAAAAGTAGGCATGGACAAATTGTCTCACACGTACAACTCTCAAAATATGAACCTCTAAGATACATAGTATGGTCAGCTAATGCTGCATCAGCATCTTTAGCTTTAAACAATGCGCCTACAACTGGAGTTGCAGCAGCTACAGTAGCTAGTCCTTTCATAAATCCTCTGCGAGAATCTGAAATTTTAGACATTATTCCTTTATCTGTTTTTATTTCTTTCATTTTAACCCCTTGTTAATTTTTTCTTACGTTTCTGTTTTTTTAAAACATTATTAAAGCTAATTTTTCTCTATATATTAGCAAATGATAATATAACTAAACCTCTATACAGTTATTCATTATATATTTTTTTTATGCCATTTCCTCGTTTTAATTTATGTTTTTTTGATTAAATGTTTATGAATTACACTTAAGTAGCAGTATAATAGTTAATGTTATTGATAATAATGCCAAACACGGGGGGCTAATGAAAAATTTCAAAATAATGTCTGTCTTAATGTTAACTGCTGTCCTTACAGCTTGCGGTGGTGGTACAGGTACTCCTCCAAGTGAATATACAGCAAAAATTTTCCCAATAGAAAATGATTTCGATCGTTTTGAAACTGTTGGACCATTTTCATCAAGAGATGAATGTACAGCTAAAGCACAAGAAATGAATGCTGCTGCATATTCGTGTGATCCAAAGACAAACTAAACAAACATCATACATAAATCGTTATTTAGACATAACGGTTTATGTATTTTCTAAAAGTCACTTATAAAATCTTGTGCAATCTCATAAATCTTAATACTAATTTTCCCAGTTTTCCCATCATTAATAATACTGTTATCAACCTTGATAATTGGAACTACTGAATTAGTAGAGCTAGAACACCATACCTCATCTGCATTAATTAAATCTGATTGAGAAATATCAGACTCAATAACTTTTAAATTATTCTGGCCGAGAAGTTTAATTAATAGACCTCTAGTGACTCCCGGTAGCAACTCATTGCTAAGTTTTGGAGTGTAAATGATTTCATCTTTAACTATAAAAACATTACTTGTAGACCCTTCCGTTAACCTATTATCTCTCATTAAAAGAGTTTCATAACACTCATTATTTGAGGCATAATTTTTTAATAAAACATTGCCTAGTAATGAAATACTTTTTATATTTGATTTCATCCACCTAAAATCATTCTGAATAGTTGCCTGAAAACCCTGCTTAATCTCATTTTTAGAAAACGAAGGGTAGTCTTCACACATTAACAAAATCGTAGGCTCAATATTTTCTGAATATATATGATTTCTAGAGCTTTGAACCCCTCTTGTTATATGCAAATATATAAAAAAAGTATTTTTTGTATTTTTTTTAATCAATGTACTGATTATCTTATCAAGACCTTTAATATCATTCATCTGAATTAGATTTAAACTATTTTTTAAGCGTTTTAAATGCTCTTCTAATAAGAAAACTTTTTTATTAAAAACAGGTATTAATTCATATACTCCGTCACCAAATAAAAACCCTCTATCCATTATTGGGATTTGAGCTTCTGACCTTGGGAGAAAACTACCGTTTAAATAAATTTGATCCATGTTTAAAAGTATCTATAAATAGAGTCTAAAGTTTTTCTATAAAGGCTACCTTCCTTAATCGACTCCATTGCAAATAGCTTATAGGTATTAATTGTCTTGCCTTCTAGCTCAATGACCATATAACCGACAGCTTCATTCTGGTTAACTGGGGCACTAAGGTTTCGATCTATAACAAATTTTTTCTTAATATTTTTAATTTGTCTTCGGGGTACAGAAATATACGTATCGTCAATAACTCCAAGGCTTATATTATTTTTATCACCATTAAATACTCTAGTCTGAATTAACTCCTCGTTACTCGAAAATATTTTATGCGTCTCATAAAATCTAAAACCATACTCTAACAAAGACTTGGAAACCTTTGTTCTCTGATTCGGAGACTTAGCTCCAAGAACCACAGATATCAGCCTCCTTGACCCACGTTTTGCTGAAGTAGCCAAACAATATCCAGCTTTCTTCGTAAAGCCTGTTTTTATTCCGTCAACTGAATTATCTAAATATAAAAGCTTATTTCTGGAGTACTGTTTAATTTTATTAAAAACATATTCTTTCTGAGAATATAATTTATATTCTTTAGGGAAGTCTTTTATTAAAGCCCTCGATAGCAATGCTACATCTTTAGCGGTCGTATATAACTCTTCATCAGGAAGACCTGTTGAATTCGCATAGTTTGTATTAGTCATGCCTAGGCTTTCTGCCATCTGATTCATATAAATTGTAAAAGTCTCTTCATTGCCAGATATATGCTCAGCCATTGCTACACTGGCATCATTTCCAGAAGAAGTAATGATTCCATGTAATAATTCATCAACTCTAACTTTTTTACCAACTTCTATAAACATCTTAGAACCGCCTGTTTTCCAAGCATTCTCACTAATTAACACTTCATCTTTTAAATCTAGCGTTTTATTCTCAAGCTCAGTGAAAGCAAGATATGATGTCATAATCTTAGTAATACTTGCAGGTGGTAATATCAAATCTGGGTTCTTAGCAGCTATAACCATACCGCTATCATAATCTATTAGAATATATGATTTCACATCAGGATTAGGAGCTTTAGGTATTGGGGCAGAAAAAACTTGAGTGCTCAACAAGACCATTGACACTAACAAGAAATTAAAAAGTGTATTCCTATTTTTCAAAATTTTCATAAATAACTATATAATCATATCATGAATTATCATTTTCTAACTCTGATTTATATCTCTTAATCTGATTACTTAAAGAGTACACTGCTAATGCATATAATCTACTACGATTATATCTAGTGATAACATAAAAATTTTTATGTGCAAAACTATAGATTTTACCATCTTGCTCCTCTCTACCGATAACAGATAATAAGGTATTATCATCAATAGCCTCGTCTGAATATAATTTATTATTCATAAATACTTTATAAGGAGTTTTAGGTTTATAGGTTTTCTTGGACTCACTCTCCACATACTTAATATTAGAATTCTTATATATTGTATTACTCATTATAAGCTGATTATTTTTCCAACCATTTTTTTTAAAATAATTAGCAACGCTTCCAATAACATCTTCATTTGAGTTCCATAAGTCGACCACATTGTCTCCATTAAAATCAATAGCATAATGTCTATAACTACTAGATATAAACTGAGGTTTGCCCAAGGCTCCAGCATAGGAACCTTTTATATTTCTTGGATCTAATTTATTCTCTCTACACATTAATAAAAAATTTATAAGTTCATCTTTATAAAATTTTGCTCGCCTCCCCTCGTTTGGCCCTAAAGACAGAGATGCTAAAGTATCAAATGTTTTAAAAGTTCCAGTTCGTAGCCCATACTTACTCTCTATTCCTATAATCGCAATGATAATTTCTGGAGGCACCCCGAATTTTTTTTCTGCTCTAAGTAAAGCATTTTTGTTCTGATTCCAAAAAATGATTCCCTTCTCTATGTTTTTTTTAGTAACAAATAACTTCTTATAGTTAGTACATTTTTTATCCTCAGCTTTACAGCCATTCCACATCAAGGTTCTCTCTGGAGCCTTTTTAAAATATTTTTTTATGCGTGGCTCTGCTTTAATTTCATTAAATAAAATCTTGAGGTTTTCTTTGCTATAAGAGTGTTCGGAATACATAAAATCAATAAAATTATTTACTTTATATTGATCATAACTTGCCATCGCAGTACTAGATAAAACTAGAAAAATTAGCAACCCTTTAATCATTTTCTCAAGATCCTCTGATGTGATTTAATTGACATTATCATTCCTATTGTAGCAAATAATGTAACCATGGAAGTGCCCCCATAACTCATGAATGGTAATGGAGCCCCCACAACAGGTAAAAAACCAATAACCATGCCTACATTCACCAATACATATAAAAATATAGTTAAACTAAGAGTCCCAGTTAAAATTCTGCCAAAATTATCTGTGGCTTTTATTGAAATACTTAATCCTCTCAGCGCAATAAAAAGATATAATGTCATTAATATAATAACACCCAAATATCCAAATTCTTCTCCAAAAGCAGTAAATATAAAGTCAGTTGAATGCTCCGGTACAAAACCAAGTTTTGATTGTGTTCCATTAAAAAATCCTTTACCAAAAAAACCACCTGAACCAAGTGCTATCTTAGATTGCATTAAGTGGTAGCCTGACCCTAAAGGGTCACTTTCTGGATTAAAAAATGTTAGCACTCTTTGCTTTTGATATTGGTGCATGTTGAGCCATAAGATTGGGATAAGTGACATAGCTGAGATAGTGCTACCTAAAAAAAATTTAAGCGACATACCTGCGAGTAATATAGCAATAGCTCCTGACATACCTATCAATAATGCGGTACCAAGGTCCGGTTGTCTCATAATCATAAATACCGGAACTAAAACTATTAGTATAGCCACAAAAATATATGAGATTTTAGGAGGGAGAGGTTTGTCTGCATAAAAAGTAGCTAACATTAAAGGCACCAGTATTTTCATTAACTCTGATGGCTGAAACCTTATAAAATATAAATCAAGCCATCTATCTGCGCTATTCCCAACGCCAAAAATAAGTACAAGTCCAAGTAATAATATTGTAAATATATATAGTATTGGTGCAAATAATTTTAGATTATCAGGATTAACCTGCGCAATAAAAATCATCGTAATTATGCCTATGACGATTCTAGTTAATTGTTTAATAACTAAATTTAAGTCCCCAGATGAACTACTAAATATTGTAACTAATCCGAGTATTGTGATTATTATTATCGGTACAACAAGTTTGGCATCAATATATAATAACGCTGAAAGTCCTGAAAAAGGTTTTCTTGTACCGCCTACATAATCACTCATATTTTGATACCGAAGTTGGCTTCTGATCCATATAATATTCTATTATATCTCTTGCTATCGGGGCTGCAGTTGATGAACCTCCTCCTCCATTTTCTACTACCACTGTAACAACAATCTCTGGTGACTCAAAAGGGGCATAGCTTATAAATAACGCATGATCCTGGAGTCTCTTTGTGCCGGTCTTACCTTTATCTAGATTATAAACCTGTGCAGTACCAGTTTTCCCTGCAAACTCTATGTTTTTTACTTTTTTTAGTCCTGAGGCAGTTCCAACTCCACTGTCATTTACAACACGCCACATTGCTTTCTTTACAATATCAAGATAATGAATATCTTTCATCTCTGTAGAAAATTTATTATTTTCATAATCATACATTGATACTTCAGTGGTTTCGCTATTCTTATCACCGAATAAAAAATGCGGGGTATAAGTATTCCCATCTTTGGCTAAACTAGCAGTGGCTAATGTTAACTGCATAGGAGTGGCAAGAAAATACCCCTGGCCTATACCTACATTTAGCGTTTCTCCTGGATACCATGGTTCTTGTTTAGCTTTGGACTTCCATGCTCTATCAGGAATTAGTCCTTTTTTTTCACCATATAAATCTACATATGTCTTTTGACCAAATCCATATTTATATAAATGCTCGCTTATTAAATCTATTCCTGTTAATTGAGCAACTCTGTAAAAAAAAACATCACAAGATTGCGTGAGTGCATAAGATAAATCTGCATTTCCATGACCATCTTTCTTCCAACAGCGAAACGGTCTCTTATGATTATCAAGCTCATAAGCACCATCACAATTGACAAATTTGCTCTCATTAATAATTCCTTGCTCCAAAGCAATCATTCCAATGAAAGGTTTTAATGTAGAACCGGGCGGATATTGACCAGAGGTTACTCTGTTGATTAAAGGCTTTCTTTTATCATTTAACAAGGCTGAATACTGTTTGCTAGATATTGACTTTGTAAAAAGATTTATATCATATCCCGGAAAACTTACGAATGCTAAAATATCACCATTATTGGGGTTCATTACTATGACTGCACCCTCCTTGTCTTTTACTGCTTCATAAATAAAGTTTTGGAGATCGAGGTCAATTGTTAAAACAATATCTTTCCCCCGAATAGGTTTTCTTTTTTCCAAAACTCTTATTACTTCTCCTTTTGCATCAGTTTCTAATTTCTCAAAACCGGGTTGACCTGAAAGTATATTTTGATAAAATCTTTCTACTCCAAGCTTCCCTATTTCTGTCATTCCCTCATGTATTTTTACAACAGATGACTCTATATCAGCATCCGAGACTTTCCCAACATAACCCATAACATGAGCCATGGCTTCTGGAGATTTATATCTTCTTTTAGATTTAGGTAACAACTCTATTACTGGGAGAATATATTGATCTACTGCAATTTTAGAATAGTCATCTAATGTTATGTCTTCAATGATTGTAATATCTTTTAGTCTTCGATTTTTATATTGGCTGTTTATGCTTTCAGTCATATTTTTGTCTAAATTGACTAGTTTCCCAAGTTTATCCAAGAAATCTTTTTTATCACCAATAAGCTCTTTTTTTACGACAAGATTAAAAGTACTGATGTTATCAGCTAGAATACTACCTTTTCTATCATAGATAATTCCACGTGTTGCTTGTACTGGTCTGATTTTAATTCTATTAGAGTCTGACTTTACTGAATAATATCCATGGTTAGAAACTTGGACTTTATAAAGTTTGGCTATATAAAGAGAAAATAGTGAAACTACGATAACAGTAGCAATTAAAGCCCTAGTTTTATGAGATTTTCTCTCATCGCCAGAGTCGCTCAGTCGGTCCCAGCTATATTTTTCTTCAATATTCTTACGTTTTCTGATAGAGTCTCTTCGAGATTTTGTTTTCATTATATGATTATATTGAGACTTCTTCTAAAAGAATATATAAATTACATTTTCAATTCAAAATATATCGAAAGATATTTAATTGAAACAAGGAGACTAGATGTTTAATTTAGAACTAATACCGCTTTACCTAGGAATTCTAGGCTTATTAACCGCATATGTGCTATATAAATTCATTCTCACCTTTCCTGCAGGCGAAGGTAAAATTATTGAAATTGCTGATGAAATTCACCTTGGAGCAATGACTTTTATAAGAAAAGAGTATTCTGTATTATTCTTTTTTGCCCTATTTCTAACAGTTGGAGTATATATAGGTCTAGGTCCAGAAAGTACATTGGCATTTATAATTGGAGCCCTCTGTTCATCTGCCACAGGTTTTATTGGAATGTATACTTCTACCAAAGCAAATGTGAGGACAACGAATGCCGCTAATAAATTTGGTATATCTGAAAGTTTAACAATTGCATTCTTTGGTGGTTCTATTATGGGGCTTACTGTTGCTGCTATGGGTCTACTTGGCTTAGGTGTGCTATATTTTTTATATGGTAGTGATCCAGCAACAACTTCTATAATTCATGGTTTTGGAATGGGAGCATCAGTTGTTGCTCTATTCTCAAGAGTTGGTGGAGGGATTTTCACTAAATGTGCTGATGTCGGTGCCGACTTAGTTGGTAAAGTAGAGGCAGGCATACCGGAAGATGATCCACGTAATCCAGGAGTAATAGCAGATAATGTTGGTGATAATGTTGGTGATGTTGCTGGAATGGGTTCTGATATATTTGAATCTTATTGTGGTTCTATAATCGCTTCCATAGCTATAGCATCAACAATAAGCTTGACCCTAATTGATAGTCTTGGCTCACGAGAATCATTAATGTTTTTACCTTTAGCATTAGCTTCTCTTGGTTTGTTATGCTCAATAGCTGGCATATTGATTGTAAAATATTTAGCTAAAACAACATCAACTGAAAAAATTAGTGGGGCATTACGTGGAGGAACATTCTCGGCCGCTGTAATATTTGTAATCTTTTCATATTATGTAATAGGATCTTTAGGATTAAACTTAGATATCTGGTTTGCTGTTTTAGCGGGTACTGTTGGTGGTGTTGTTATAGGTCTCGTGACCGAATATTATACTGGTGGAGCACCTGTTAGAAAAATTGCTGGGCAAGGTAAAACCGGTCCTGCTACTCTTATTACAACTGGGTTAGCTATAGGATTAGAATCTGTGGTTATTCCTATTATTTCTATAGCTGTAATAATTTTCATCGCTAATGCGTATGCTGATTTATATGGTGTAGGAATTGCAGCTGTTGGTATGTTGGCAACAGTAGGAATTACTATGGCTATTGATGCATATGGCCCTGTAGCTGATAATGCTGGAGGCATAGCAGAAATGGCTGGTCTTGGTGAAGATACAAGAAAAATTACTGATAGTTTAGACGAGGTTGGAAATACTACAGCTGCTATAGGCAAAGGTTTTGCTATTGGAGCGGCTGCACTAGCTGCCCTTGCAATCATCACGGCTTTTGTCCAAGAAGTTAATCATACTCATATATCTCAAGGTAGAGCTGAAGTGCAGTTATTACTAACAGATACAAATGTGCTTATAGGTTTATTTATCGGAGGAATGATTCCTTTCTTGGTAGCTTCTTTAACAATAACTGCTGTTGGAGATGCTGCATCTGAAATGATCAATGAAATAAGACGGCAATTCAGAGAGATACCTGGATTATTAGAGGGAACAGCTAAGCCTGAGAATGGAAAATGTATAGAAATTGCAACAACAGCTGCTCTAAAGAAAATGATTTTACCTGGAGCAATTGCTGTTTTCTCACCTGTGATAATAGGGCTAGGGTTTGGTGCTGAAATGCTAGGAGGTCTACTTGGTGGCGGCCTACTTAGTTGTGTTTTGCTAGCTCTAACAATGTCAAATGCAGGTGGTGCATGGGATAATGCAAAGAAATACGTTGAGCAAGGTAATTTAGGCGGGAAAGGGTCTGACGTACATACAGCTGCTGTAGTTGGTGATACTGTCGGAGATCCTCTTAAAGATACATCGGGTCCATCAATGAACATATTAATTAATGTTATGGCAATT
>CERI01008884.1_pt1 | contig 10985 bp, 12 predicted proteins | sample 350261 | NCBI WGS metagenome assembly CERI01 (sample SAMEA2620979, study PRJEB7988) | marine metagenome | isolation source: saline water (ENVO:00002010), including
ATATGTTATTTTTAATATTGTTTTATTATACATATTAAAGATTTTTTCAAAGAACTATTTTGAACTAACGAACTCTCCCTTTTCTAGATTAATATTACCTTCTCCATATTTTTCTTGTAATTCCTTACCTAATGTTTCTTGATCTTGAAGAAGAGATACATAATTACTTTCAAGGGTTGTTTTTTGTTTAGATAAAAAGTATTTTTTTCTTTCTATATCACCTAAACTAAAAACTATTTCATTTTCTTGTCTTTGTAAATCTTTTAATTTTTGTAACTCTTTTTCTAATAACTTAGTTGTACTCATGTGTTTTTATTTATTATAAATATTAATAGAATTCTTTTAATGCTAATATTTGTGTTCTTAAAGGTAAAGTTTGTACCCCATTAATTAAACATTTATTCCTTTTTGGTTTATCTATAGGGTTTATTTTTATTTCTTTTTTATATATTTCTTTTAATAATAATAGCAAATCATATTTTGATATACATTCACTATTTAAAATAGTTTCTATGTTATGGTCTTCCCAATTAAACATAAGATATAAACAATATTGAGCCCATGTTAATGTAGTATTACCATTAAATAAATAATTAGAATAGCCATCTATTTCACTTTTTTGTGAAAGAAACCAACTCATTAGACTTGCTGATGAATTTAATTCAGGGCCAAAAATATTAGTTTTTATAATTTTAGTTCTTTTTCCTTTTTCTTTTATCCAGTCTGATGCTTGTTTTTTAGATAGACTATATTCATCATTATCATCGTCACAATCTGTTCCTGGGTATATGATCTTAAATTTTGTTTGTTCGTCTAACCATTGAGGTAATTCCCAATTTATTTCAAATTTATCCGTTCTTTGGGAGATAGCCCCCGCACAATTAATAATAAATTCACCATCAAAATTACATATTGTGTTTTTAAAACAGTTAGTTGGCCATTTACAATCAGTAACAATACATTGAAATCCTTTATCTTTAAAAAATTTAGTTACCATATGTCCTAACATCCCATTATGTCCTAAAATTAATACTTTCATATTATAAATTTTCTATTTTATTTAATTTGTCTTTAGTATAAATATTAGTAATATCTACTAATTTTGAATCAATAAATATACCTAAATATTTTATATTAGGCAAATTTATTACTTCATTAGTTTGTTTTACTATTATATTTTCCCCATTTATATTAATTTTAACATTAAGATTATTAAAATTATCGTAAACTAATAATTGTTTATTATTAATCGAAAAAAATAATTTAAAATTTGTATTATATTTATTATAATTTAAAACGTCTGGGGAGCCACATTCTAAAATACCTTTTACTTCTATTTCTGTTTTTTCATAATTAAAATTTTCTAAAATACTTTCCCAGTAACTCTCAGCATCATTATACATTGAAGTTTGGGTATTTGGAATTTGTTTTACGTAATCTGATTTATTAAGTAAAGAATTAATTTTAATGGTATTATCTTTACTTAAAATATTTAGTAATAATCCTGGAAATAGAGGTTGATTAGTTGCTGGGTCCGTATAGTTACTACAAATAAAATCTTTAGGATGATTAAATAATTCTAACATTTCATTAGTGATTTTAGTATCATAATTAATAAGAGAACAAAATGAATAATTTAGATTGTTATTTAATAAAATAGCATTTTTAATTAAATTAAAAACAGTCCAACCATAGTCTTCTTTAATATGGGAAATTTTTACTTGACCACCTACTGTTTTCCAAAATTTCATTCCTCTTTCTGGGAAACGTAATATTGGGTTGCTTTGATCATATATAAAATAGTCAATTTGGGACTGAATTAGGGATGGTAATGGTGAGTGGGATGAAACTAAAATATTAAAGTTATCTTTTAAAATAGAAATAGTATTTTGTAATATATCTAATTTTTCTTGCGTATCACAATAACATAAAATTACTATTAAATTTTTATTTTTCATAACATGCTATATAAGTTGATATATCTTTTAATTTATCATATTTAGTTATTGATTCGTGTTCAATATAATTTGTATCCGAGTTACTTTTAAACCAATCACCTTTTTTATTTAAAATTTGGTTAATAATGGGTTGTTCTGACTTATATAATTTAAGTAGTGATTTTTTAGTTTCCAAATATTTTTTAGTTATTTTTTGTGGAGATTTGCTAAATACATAAAAATCATTAGTTTCATTTTTAACAGCATCAAAAATTAATTTATGTTGTGGGTGTCCATATTCCCCAATAGGGTTATGAGTTACTATTTTATCCCAATTTTTATAATTAATTATATTTTTTAAATTAAATTGTTCTGTTGGATTTAAAGTATCTTCATAATCAAACATTTCCCAAGAACCTACGTTAAGTTTTTTCATTACTTTATTAAATTCTTTACTTCTTTCTATATTTGATTTATTTGTAAGACAAATTACTTTATAATCAGAACCATATTTTATTAATTCTTCCCCCCCAAATATTAATTCATCATCAGGATGAGCAACAATCATTAATTTTGATGATTTATAATCATTAAAAGCTTTATTTAAAATATCCGCACCTTTAGGAGTTACTGATGGGTCGGGACCATGTATAAAATAAGGTTTTAAAGTATTAGTATCATACATTACATCAAACCCTTGTTTTAAATAGGGTAAATTAACTTTTATTTCATCTTCTGAGCTATAATAATTATTCCATGTAATTGGTAAATCTAATGTCTTATTTTCTTCCCAAAGTATATTATTAGCTACTCTTTCTTCTGAGAATGCGTTATCATCTACATAAATTTTAACATTATATAAATTTAATTCTTTATTCCATTTTAAACATTTATCAAAAAATAATTTACTTTTTTTATTATAAAAATAAAAACCAGTAGCAATTAATTTTTTATATGGATTTCTAGTTATATTTTTAATTGAGGCTAATTCATTACCATAATTTCCTTCTAATTTAATATTATTATAATATCTCCATTGATTAATATCTTCGTGAAAATATTTCATAAATAAAGGATAATCTTTTAAATTTTTTAAATATTGTAAAGAATTATCAATATTTTCTGTAGCAAAAGCATCCCCATCAATCCAAGCAAAATTTTCATAGTCTTCATTTAACGAATCTAAACTAGCTAAATATTTAGCAAAAAATATTGAATAATCTTTATTAAATAAATTTGGTTCTCCAGCTGATTCTAATTTTGGTTTTTGGCGATAGTCTATTCTTTTATTAATGACATTAGGAAGATTTATTTTAGAGTCACAATTAAACCCATAAACTATAATTTTATATTTAGAATATTTAAGTAAGCTTTTAGCTAAAACTTCTATCATAGGAAGATAACTTTCGTTACCTCCCGTTATCCATACAAAAGATTTTTTTTTATTATTATTTAATAAATTTAATGCTTTATCAATTACAACTTCTGGTGTTATAGATTTTTGACAAATATGTTGATTATTTGTTCCTTTATATTCTGGGCACCAATCCCAATCTCCTGTATCAAAAACATAATCTTTATTAACCCAACAATTATTACATACAGAATGGTTTTCTATTTTAGTTAGATTATTAGGTACATCATACCCATAAGGAACAAAATTATTAACCATTAAAGTATGTTTCTTCATAGCCCAATTAACCCAAGATAATCCTGATCCCAGTCCTATAAATAATTCTGCATGGTGGATATAATTAAATAATTTGTCCCAAGATAAATTTTTCTTATTAATAATATTTTTACCCTTAAAACCATTAAGTGTTAAACTAATAACTTTGTAACCTTCTTTAGTTAAGGATTCAGCTAATTTAATCCAACTTTCATATTGCCATTCTTTTAACCCTGCTGTTGCTTGAGGTCCAATGCAAATATATTTTTGTTTTATTGGTCTTTTTCCTATTTTATAATCAATCCCATAATTAATGGGTTTATAAGGAAGATTTAAAATATCAGTAGCCGCCTGGATTAATGGTATAGTATTTACTTGTGTTGGGTGGTCATTTAAATTTTTCCAACCACCGTTATCATCTCTAAACCAACCTATTTGAAAATGAGCATAACATGGGGGATTTTCTCCCGGGTTAACAAATGTAATATCTTTATAAGTATTTAGGTTTTTAAACCATTCATTATGGAATGTACTAACTATAACATTACATTTATATTTATTTTTAAACTCTATTACTTGTGGAGCCCAAGCTAGTGTATCTCCTATTGATTTTGATTCAAATGAAATTTTTACTGTTTTATTTTCTAAATTAAAAGTATGTACTATTTCACCATTAATTTTAATTATCCAAGGTATATTATATGTTTTGTTACAATGAGCCCACATATTATTAGTAATAGTAGCTACATGCACTATTTCATTATTAATACCATTTATAAATTCAACTGTATATTTGTTGTTATGATGCCCCAAAACCTCTACTTTAGGACCTAAATTAAAACTTATTTCTACCTTATTTTGTGGGATATTTTCTAGTAAATTTTCTAATTCTTTACCTGCTATTTTAGCAGCATTTTCCCAAGTAAACTTTTTTCTAATTATTTTAGACTCTATTATAGATTGTTTTTTATGGTATTCATAATTTTCATAAGCATCCCTCATTACTTCTTTTAAATGATCAAAATCAGGATCATAAAACTCTCCTTCTAACATTTCTTGAGAGAAACTACTATATTCCCCTTTTTTAGCTGGGGATGTAGATGAAATATTTACTGGTAATCCTAACCCATCAGCAAATTCTAATTGTGCACTACAATTTGAATATATAGAAGGAGTACCACAAGCCATTGCTTCAATTAAAGGTAAATTCCAACCTTCAGATCTAGCACAAGATAAAAATACATGACCCTTTTGTAAAAATTTTATATATTCTTTTCTAGTTGGAAAATGTTTTACTTTTACTCTGGGGTCATTTAATTTATAATGTTTTAATCTTTTTTCTGTAGATTTAAATTTATCTTTAGCATACGGGTTGTCGATAGATACTATTAAGTCAACTGGTTCATCTTTACTAAATTCTTCTAAAAAAGATTCTATTAATTCTTTAGTTGATTTTCTGTAATCCCATCTACCAAATATGACAAATTTAAATCTACCATCATCATAATCAGGTAAAGTTACTTTATCATTAGGTTTAAATATATTACCATCAACAGCTTCAGGAACAACTTTTACTTTATTTTCTTCTATACCCTGTTCTATAGTACAATCTTTTTGCCATTGAGAAGGAACCCAAACTTGATCAAATGTTTTTAATTGATTAAAAAAATAATCTGGTTGTCTTGTAGTTTCCCAAACATTATATGCTATTTTAGGGCCCTGATAGTTTTGGTAAAAGAAATGGTGGTTTGTTTCATTAAGAACTATATTAATGTTATGATTAAAATTATTAGGGTATTTAGAATAAAATGAATGGTGATTTAATTTATCATCATTATCCCATAAAGATTGTTCAACTAATAATTTTTTATCTAAATTATCTATATAATCTTCTTTATTGTGGGGTTCATCATTATGTCCCTCCCAAGAACCTCCTATAGTAAAATTTCTAACTTTTAAATTATATATATTAGATAATTCTCTATAAAAAGCTCTTGTGTGATTTGCATACCCTGTAGTACCAATGTAACTACCATGTGCAAAAATTTTAGGTTTTTGTTTTGCCATTTAACCCAAATTTACTAAATTTATACCAAAGTCTTTCGTGTAAAAAGTACAGCACCATTTTAGAAAAAATTTCTATTCCCCCTATAGCTAAACCCGCTTCCCAAGAACCTGTTATTAATCCTGAGATTACTACTGTATCTATTGATCCTATTATCCTCCATGAAACTGTTTTTGCAATGTGTCTTTTATAACTTACCATCTTTTTTCATTTGTTTTCTAATAGAAGTTGCTGATATATCTCCTATTTCTGTAGGAGGTATATGTTCAATAATATCATACCCAACTCCTCTACCATAATTAATAGATTCTATATCTGGTATAATAGTAGGAAGAACTTTACCTTCTTTGATAAGTTCTTTTAATTCACCTTCTTTTACCATTTCTAATATTTGTTCTGCTGTCCATGGATTTTTTTCATCTGGTTTAACATCTCTAATTCCTAACCAAACATTGTATCCTTGTTTTAATCTTTCATTAATTAGCCATAAATGTCCTTTATGTAAAGGTTGCCATCTACCAGCAAAAAATGAATACTTTACTTCTGATGATGAAGACTCTTTGTCCGCTTTTGCTTTAAATTCCATTATTTCTTATTAAGTTTATTGCTATTGCTCTTTCTCCAGGTTTATTTGGATCCATATCATTTATAAGGTAACGAGGTCCTCTTTCGATCCCCATAATTAATCTATCATAAGGAACATAATTTTCATGTAATTCTATTTCAGTATGCATCCTAAGATATTCAGGACGAGCTGTGGTTAAAATTATCATATGTCCCTTACTTGCTGCTTTATCTAAATAATCTATAGTAGATTTTATCCCTTCAGCTTTTGTAGTTTCATATGTTTCGAATTTGCGATATTTAAATATAGTACCATCTATATCACAAAAGTATGTATTTTTTTTCTCCATATTAGTTATCTAATTGATAATCTGAAGGTGGTAATTCATTTAATAATGATCCTTTGGGGTATATTACGTCTAAACCAACTTTTTTAGCTATTATCTCTAATGATTTTTCTGGGGTATGAAAGGTAGTGTCAATATCAATATAATCTAAATCCGGTTTTCCAAATTGTGTAACATGGTAGTTCTCTCTACCTCTAAGTCCCTCATCTAAATTATAATGTACAAAAATTTCTTGCAATTGCCACTTCATTATATCCTTAAATTCTTCTCTTTGATCTAAATAAGGAGAAACTAAAGATACAATTACATCTTTACCCTGATTATGTAAGTAATGTGCAATTTTTTGAGCTGCATCTACATTAGTTATTCTACCTTTTATAGAATAATCTTTATTTGTAAATAATTCTCTCATTTCATCTCCATCTATGCGGTAAGCATGGGGAAGATATTTTTCTTTAAGCATGTTTGCTAAAACAGTCTTCCCTGAACAAGGTTGACCTGTAAACCAATATATCATATAACGTTGTTTTAAATATAACTCTAATATACATAACTATTATTAAATATCCAAACTATTCTTGTCTAGTCTGACCATTAGGAAATTCTCTATCTGATGGTATAGATTGGACACCAGGTTTAAAATTATCACTATTACTTGTTGTTTCAAAATTAATTGTAACTTTAGACTTACTATTCCATTTGTTAATTGAATTCATTTCTTTTTGAATAGTATCAGGTATGATATAACCTCTTAATTGTATATTAAAGGTACCTTTTACTAATCTATCTTTACCAGTTGTTAGCTCTGTTGCTGTTGTAAATTGATCTATAAAGGCTCTAAATTTAAATCTTTCAGGATTACCCCAATAAGCATCAGATGCATATTCACATGCTTCAATTATTTTATTTAATTGTTCCATATAATAAGCTTGCACAAGTACACTATATTCTAGGGTTACAAAATCTGGGACAGCAATAGCATAATGTTCTTTTACAGGTTTTTTATTATTTAACACTGAAAAATTATTATAAAAATTATCAGGACTATATTTCTTTTGAAATGACCCATATAAATTAACTCCGTTAGCATCTAATTTATTGTAAACAGATCTATCTTTTGATATGGTATCTCTTTTTAAAACAATAATAGGTAACATTATAGCACCTTTTTTATCTCTATAATACCCATCCCTCTGAAATGATTTCCATCTTTCTGGGGCTCCGTATATTACAGGTACATTTCTTCTTTCTCCATTTTGGTATACAAAAGGTTTAATTACATTTTTAAAATAATAAAATACTGCTTCATCTAAGTCTTGAATACCAATAGAAAATGGTTTTACTGGGTCATTTTTAAAGCTTAGTTTAGTTGATCTATTAAAAGATATACCAGTTTGTGATTCATTTGGGTTTATAGTAGAATTAGGATTACCTCTTCTAGTATCAGTAGCTTTTTGTTGCTCAATACTTAATTGCCTTTGGGTTTTTGGAATTGGTTTTCTAATCTTACTCATTACATTCTTTCTATATAGGGTGAAATTGCTACTTTATCCGCTGGGATATAATAAGTAGAAACTAATATTGATAAATTACTACCAAATTGGTCTAGGTTTGGATTTAATGGGTTTGGAGTACCATCCGAATTATTATTAGGGTAATCTGGGTTTTTTCCACCAAAATATTGGTTTGCTACTGTACTCTGAACTCCATAATATCCTTCTTGGTACAATATAATATCTCCTACTTCTGGGACTACTTCCTCATCTGGGTTTCCATATGGATATTCTGGGCTGACTGCCTTTAAATCATCTCTAAAGAAATAAAAATCTATAGGTTGACCAAATTGAATACCTTCTTCATTTTCACCATATTCTTGATTTGATCTATTTATTAAAACATTGAATAAGAAAGGACCATTATAAAATTTAGCTTCAGCTGCTTCTCCATAAATATTTACTTTTGTTTCTTCTAATTTAAATTGATACAAGGCACATTGTTGAGTAATAATATTACCCATTAGTTCTCTATTCAGATGTCTTACTAAAGAAACATCTCTCTCTCTTGTAAACATTGCCATATTATCCTATATAAATTGTCCAAGGGACTTGTTGTAACTCAACCATTTTAGATTCTGCTTCTTGTGCTTTTCTTTCTAATAAGGCTTTTCTAGAAGTTTCATCAAGATAAGCTCTTAATCTTTCTATTAAAGCTGTTTTTTCTGCTGTAGCAGCTGCCAATAAATCTTGTTGATTTAAATTAACTTCAGAATTTGGAATTGGTATGCTTGAATATTTACCTCTAACATATCCTAACATTTCTTTAGTAATAGCTAATGTCATTTCAAATATCCACTGTCTGCCAATAGAATTAATTAATCTATAATTAGGATTTTTAAAATTAGCATTACCTACATTGTTAACTTGATCTGCAGCACATTTAACTCCCCCTCTATCTTTTTCAAAAATATATTGAAACCAAATTTTACCTAACCCATTTCCTCCAGTATCACTTTTTCTAGGAATAGGGAATACTTTTAAATCATTAGCATGTATTTCAAAACTATAGTCTGCCCACCTAACCATTTCATTCATTTCAATCGATTGAATAACTTGCATATCATAACTAAGTGGCATCATCATGTACCCCATGTCACCCCCAAATCCACCAACACCTACTAGTCCTGCTGCTATTGCACCCCCAAATCCAAATCCTGTATAAGGATCTAAATATTGTGCTGACGCAGGGATAGGGCGTTGCCAAAATACTCTTTTTACTTCAATTCCCTCTGAGTACGCAGATCCTGTAAACCCACTAGCTGTCATAAAAGTTTCAAAACTATAATTTTGTTCACCATCAACAAGATCAAATGAACCCGAATACCAAGGAATTGTACCCCCTACTCCTGCTTCATCAGCATACTGTTGAGTTAATCGAACTATCGATTTCATACTAGGAGTAATGATAGTTTCATTTAATTCATCAAATATAGAAATACCTTCTAAATCTAAAAAATTATCTCTGACTATATATGCCCATATTTCATTGCCATAAATAGTTATTGCTTCTTCAAATGCTGTGTAAAAAGATCCAGATTGTAATTCAATATCAACTAAGGGGTAACCCATTCTATTAGCACAAAAAACAGCTACTTTATCTGCGTCCCTTCTAAATTCAGGGTCGTTATCATAAAAGCCAAAAGGTGTTTCTCCAGGTGAGAATGAACTTGAACCAGGCCAAATAGGTACATTCATAATTTATGTTTTGTTATAAATATGAAAAAAAAGGACTCAATATGAGTCCTTAAATTTTTTATGTAAATAAATAATTTTTAATCTCTTACCATTAAATATTTAGAGTTAGAAGCACTACCTGATAGCCATAATCTTCCAGTTTCTGTTGGTTCTGCAGTTGGGAGACCATATAAGTAAAATTCTGTCCCATCAATTGATCCGGAAAATGAACCAGATAAAGAACCTGTCACATCTGCACTTCCTGTAAATGAACCAGATACTGAGCCAGTAAGAACACCATCAAATGAACCTGATAGAGATCCTGAAGGGTCAATACCAAATGAACTTGAAGTTGAACCACTTATAAATACAATTGAATCATAAGATAAATATAGTTCTTCAAAATAGTTATCAGCATTACCTAAACTAAAATTTCCTGAACCTGATGGTATAATACTTCCAGTAATTAATAAATTACCATTTACTACTAAACTTCCAGTTATTCCTACTGAGCCTGTTGTTTCTAAGACTATGTTGTTAACATTAGAACCTGAAATTATAACAGGTTCCGCAGATGCTGTTATGGAATGGGATGAAGTAAAGTGTCTAAAATTATCATCTAATTCAGTTATTGTTAATGCTGAACCTTTTACTGATCTATAAGTTAATGCCATTTTTTATTTTAATTTAATTTTATTATAAATATTAAGAAGAAGCTACAAAATATTCTATTTGAACATCTTCAGTGTCTGCCTTTGCTTTTATTAAAGATAACGAAGCAAAACCACCAATGTATTGCTCATCAACATATCCTTCTACAACATAATCATAATAGTTATTACTATCAAATTGCCCATTAGAAAATACCATTGATTTACCTGGGTCTAACCTAAATAAACCATCATCACCTGAACCAAAATCAGTTGTATTTGGATTTTGGGCATTAGGACTATCTTGTATTACATAAAGGGAACAATAATGATGATCACATAAGTTAGTAAATCTCATATACTTAACAGTATCTCTTACAAATGAACCTGCGGTTTGTTGTTCTTCGGAGTCAACAAATCTTAAAATTTCAATTCCACTACCACTAAATGTAGTTGTAATTGTATCTACTCTTCTTACAATTTGATTTACATCTGGAATTATAACTTCATTAATACAAACCTC
>CERI01284189.1_pt1 | contig 10983 bp, 8 predicted proteins | sample 350261 | NCBI WGS metagenome assembly CERI01 (sample SAMEA2620979, study PRJEB7988) | marine metagenome | isolation source: saline water (ENVO:00002010), including
AAAGATTCCAACTTAAAACTCGTCTATGTATTGCTCTCAACAAAAAACATTATCCGAAGTTGAAATTGAATGATGGTGGTGACCTATGTTTAGCAAGCTTAAATGGGGAAATTTTACCAGTAAATGAGTTGCCTAATATTCGGATTCCATTGTTTCAGTATGATTCGATGTTCAGGACAAAAGAAATAATTGCTGAAGATAGGGCTCGATTTGCTAGAGCTTGGAAAAGATATTTTAATGATTATGGAAATCGTGGTGGACCAGATGAAAAATCAGCATATGAAGCTTGGTTCAAGGAAGTCAGCTTGAAATATAAGAAACATACAAATAAATTAGATCTCAATAAACATCCAAAATATATTATTAACAAGCTCCATAACCTTAATCATGATCAGTTTGGTTATAATGCTTTTGGCCTGAAGGACTCAACTACAAGAACATTTAGAGATTATATAAAAGGGAAAAAAAATTTGTATGTTGATGATTTACTATTGAGGAAATCATTTAAATAATTGATTTTTGAATAAGCCTACTTGTCTATATTTTGAGGTATTGACCAATTTAAAATTATTATCATAAAGAAAATTTATAATATCTACGTTAGTAGGTTCACTAGTAACACCCCTTTCTGGACCATAGTCAACGGAAATATATTCGATATTTTTTAAAATATTTTTTGATCCAATCAAAACTTCTATCTCTCCACCTTCTGCTTCGATCTTTAAAAGTTTTATGGAAGTAAATTCAAAACTGTCAAGTTTATCACTTTCTACAATTATTTTTTCTTCTGTACCAAAATAAATAAGTGAACTATCGGCGCCCTCTGTGTTCAAATATAGAGATTTTTTTTCTTTCTTATTTGAGAGCGCTATGTCATAAACTTCTACATCATATCTTAATAAGTTTTGTTTTAACATAAGAAATACTTTGGGATCGGGCTCAAACCCTATGTATTTAATTGGAATGTTCGTCATTTTTAAAGATATAAATAATTCGCCGATATTAGCACCACAATCAATAATTAAATCTCCATTATTAAAATCTATGGAATCTAAACAATACGTATCAAACAACATTTTAAAATGAGCTCTATGGTTGATTATTATTCTATCTATTCTTTTATTAAGATATGAAAATTCACTGTCATCCCATAATCTTTTAGAATAAGAATTATCTTTAAAATAAATCTTTCCATCTTTTTTAAAAAATAAATTCATAAGAAAACAAAACAACTTGCCTTCGGTATTTTTATGAATAAACCCAATGAAAAGTCCCCATAGAGTCATAAGTATTTTTGATAGTTTTGTGAATTGTTTATTATTGTTTGTAAACATAAAGTCTGGTAAATCGATAATACTTGCCATGGGACAATATTAGTTGTTAGTTTATTTATTATTGCTACAAACTAACGAATTAACTTAATTTAAATATGTATAACTTAGTAATATAAGAACATGAACATACTTGTCGTTTTTACCTACGATTATTCAATCAAAACATGGTATGAATCCGGAACCTTAATTAAAGAACTAGAAACTTATAAAATACTTGAAAAAAAGAATATAAATTTTACATTTTTAACTTTTGAAAAAGAAGAACCTAATATTGAATACTTAAATAATTTTAATATCAAAATTATACCTGTATATAAAAACATTAAATTGTCGAACTACAAAATTATCAATTATCTTAAATCCTTCTGTATTCCATTTATATTTAAGAATCAATTAAAAGATATAGACTTAATTAAACAGAATCAACTACTGGGTTCCTGGATTTCCATAATATTTAAATTAGTCTTAAAAAAACCACTTTTTATTAGGACCGGCTACGACATGTATGAATTTAGTATAAAAGAAAATAAAAAAATAAGAATACAATACCTATATAAACTACTAACAAGAGTATCTCTTTATTTTGCTGATCTCTATACCGTTAGTAGCAAAAGTGATAAACAGTTTCTTCAAAAAAATTTTATAAACTTAACTTCAAGAATAAAAATAAGACCGAATTGGGTAAAAGAAATTAAAAGTAGCAGTTTAGATAGTAGGTACAAAAATAAAATCGTTTGCCTAGGTAGATTAGAAGATCAAAAAAATTTTGACTATATTATTTCATCTTTTTCAAATTCAATATATGAAATTGACATAATCGGAGACGGTAGTTTAAAACACTCTCTCAAAAAGTTAGCCTCTGAGGAAAATACAACTGTTAACTTTTTAGGCCAATTAGATAACGACTTAATTATGAAAATATTGCCGAAGTACAGGTACTACTTAACAGCATCAAAATATGAGGGTAATCCCAAAAGTACTCTCGAAGCACTGTCTTCTGGATGTATAGTCTTTGCATCCGATATTCAGAATCACAAAGAAATTATTGAAAACAAAATTAATGGTTTTCTTTTTTCAATTAATAAAAATAATTTGTTAGAAACATTTGAATTTAATATAAACGATGATAACTTACAAAATATATCTCTGAATGCTAAAAATATTATTAAATACAACTCTATTGAGACCGTAGCTGATCGTGAGCTTACTGATATTAAAAAGCTAGAGATTTAAATCTATGTATTTATTTATTAGAAAAATTCTCCATATTCTTAAGCCATTGATTCTTGATTTTTGAGTAAAAAGTTTATCTAAGTGAGTTCGTTTAAAATTTTTAAAAATATCAACTTCTAAAATATTATCGTAGATTAATTCTTTGTTTTTGAAAACCCAATCTTCAAGATTAAAAACAAATCCCTGTTTTGGTCTGTTTAAAAATTCAGAATTAAAATCGTAAGATAGCTTATTCTTGAATAATTTTTTTGGGTTTTCTTTATTTAAATAAGTAGGCTTGGTGCCAAAAATATACTCAACTAAACGGTAGTCAACAAAAGGTGACCTGACCTCTAAAGAATTAGACATTGAGGTTCTGTCTACTTTCAACATCATCATTTCAGACAAAAAGAATGAGTATTCAGATGCGAGTATTGTTTTATATGGATTTGATAAATCTTCAAAATATTTTTTTTCGTATGTATAGTTATCTTTTAAATCAAGAAAGGATAATAAATTCTTATCTGAAAAGTATGAAGCTGAAGATTCTATCAGATTTCTGGAGTGTTTCATAAAAGTATTACCAGTACCTCTGTGATTAGGGTAAATGTTATTTATAAACTTCATTGGATGTGTAAATTGTTTATTGAAGTATAAATTATTAACTCTTTTGTAACCACCTATTAATTCATCCCCTCCATCACCTGATATTGCCGCTTTATACTTACCAGATATAATCTTTGAGATTACAAAAGAAGGAACAGTTGAGGGATCAGAATAAGGTTCATCAAAAAGTTCTACTGACTGAAAAACATATTTTTCAAATTCTGTTGTATCCATTTCATATTCTGTGTGGTTAGTTTGGTATTTTTTTGATACCTGTTGTGACCATTTTCTTTCGTCATATTTTTTTTCAGTAAAAACAACCGAAAATGAGTTTGCTTTTTTCCCACGATCATACATGTTTTTAATTACATATGTAGAGTCAATTCCTCCAGAAAGAAAATTAGCTACGGGAACATCTGCTTCCTCTCTAATTTTTATTGCATCTGAGATAATTGAATCAAAAACTTCATTGTCAAATTTTTCTTCTGACTCTTTATTTTTGATGTTCCAGTATTTATATTGTCTTAAATTTATTTGTGAGTTATTGAAATCAATTTCTATAATTTGGCTTGGTTCAAGTTTAAATACATCCTCAAAAATTGTATTCGGTGATGGGACTACACCGTAGTTGATAAAGTCTTCATAAGATTTTTTGTTTATAGCTTTATAGCCATGTTCATTGACTACAGAAATTAGATTTGATCCAAATGTTATATCCGAATGATTCTTTGCAAAGAACAAGGGCTTTTGCCCAAATCTATCTCTGATGAGTACTAATTTGTTTTCATCACTGTTATAGAACACAATAGAAAATTGGCCATTCATTTTCTCAACAAAAGAATTTCCATAGTACGTTAAACCATTTAGAACCACTTCTGAATCAGAGTGATCAGAAAAAAACTTTACACCATCATTTTCCATTTCTTTTCTTAAACTTTTGTGATTAAATATTTCACCATTAAACATTAAAACTGTATTTTTTTGTTTGTTGAACATGGGTTGGGAACTATTCTCTCCAAGATCTACAATTGCTAATCTGTTAAAGACAAATGCAAAATTTAATATATCTTCGTTATTAAAAAATTCATTAAATGTACCGCTATGAAAAGTCTTTTCATCTGGACCTCTGCATTCAATAACTTTATTGTTATTTTCAATACTTACAGTATTGATTGAGTTAAATGATATTTTTCCTATAAATCCACACACATGTTTATATTAAGATATAAATTGTTTTTTACTAAAAGATAATTAATCAATTATCTGTAAATATATTTGTATTTATTCATACTGGTAAGATTAAATGACAATGAAAAACAAAGATGTAGTAGTACTTTGTGGTGAATACCCTGAAAATCATATCACTCCAGATATAGGAAGTGACCCAAATTATATTTTTAGCAATGATCCCAGTTTTGGACAAGTTAGGCTTTTTGATATAGATAAAAATACTGTGATGGTCAATTCATTCATAGAATGTGAACATTATGTAAACGGTACGTGGGACTATTATCCTGGAAAAGATGAAATAGTTTATTTAACAAATATAAATATTTTTCTATTTACATTATTATTTTCTGCTTTAATATTAAAAATCTTTATTAAAAAAAGAGTTCATTAATTTTGAGATTAAATAGAAATTTAGCTTACAAAATCATCATTGCTTTGTTTGTATTGATAGTTCCATGGTTTATTTTTGGCGTTGGTAGTGATGTTCAACCTGAAAAAATAACATCTGATTTAAGTTTTTATGAAATTAATACATGCAGTATATCGTTAGTCGAATTTTTGGCTGAAAATCCAAATGTAATTTATCAAGATCATTACAAAATTAGATTTAACGATTACTCTGCGATGCGCTGTTTTGGAACACTTACTGGTGTAGACCAAATTGATCACGTATTTTATGTTTCCGTAGGAACAAGCGCTTACTTAAACTTAATTTTGCAGTCATTATTTTGGTGTTTAGTTTTATCCTTACTTAAAAAAACAAGAGATATAGATTTATCAATAAGTCTTTTATTATCATCTATATTTTCATCTCTATTAATAACCCTTATGATTTATTCTGAGGAAAGATTTTATGTAAAAAATATTTACTTCCATGATTTCAACAACCTAACGTATTTTATCCAACTTTTTCTTACTATTTTGTTTATAAGTATTATTTGCTATTATCTTCTATTCACAAGAATTGATAATCTTGCAAACTTTATACCTTTCTTATATTTAGTAATTGGTGTTTATAGTGGTTTAAATTTTAATTTCTTTTCAATTGGAATTATTGTTTTTGGAATAAATAAATTTATTATGCAGCGAAGATTAGGATTTAATTTTTACTATGCACTTTTATTGTTGTTTATTTGGTCTAATAACGCATACAATAAAGAGTTTTTTGTAGACCCAGATAAAATAAGAGGGTTAACCAGCTCTATTTTTACGACTCAAAATGTTTTAGTTTCTGGCTTATTTTACATATTACTTATTAATGGACTAGTTTCTATATTTGCAATGCAAAGTAACTTTAATATCATCAGTTATTTTAGAAACTCACTCTATACTTCTGCACTAATTCTTTTTGTAGGTCTACTAAGTGCCAGTACACCTTTAATTAGTTTCTTATCGTATTATTTTTTCGGGCTTAATAAGTATGGTATTAGTAGATCTAATATATTTGAGTTAAATGAATGGGGCGAAAGACTTGCTTGGCGGGGTCACTATCCTAGCGCAGAAACTATTGGAGAATTTTTTGCAATTATTATTTTTCTATACATATTTTTGTTAACTCGAAAAAAAATAGCATTTTCTTATGTCGACTTTATATTTGTTATTTTTGCATTAATTGGTCTTATGCTTTCAAATAATAGAGCTGCTTTACTCTCAATTGTAATTTGCACATTTATTCTTATTGCGAGAGAAAAGAGAGACACAAAATATGTTAAATACTCTTTAATTACGGTTCTTATATCTATAACAGCATTGTTAATAGGTTTTAATAATTTAAAATATTCTTTAACTTTCTTAGCAGATAGTGTTTTGAGCGACGCAATTTATTACTCTATTAATGATACTTATTCATCATCAACAGAATATTTTATTTCCGAAATGAGTTCAGGTTCTTTTGTTTACAGCCTTGTCTCCCTACTCAGTGTATTTGGTTTTTATGTAAACCGATCTGAATTATGGGGAATATTCTTTGCGAGGCACAATCCAGAATTACAGGAAGTTTTATTTGGAAGTGGTCTTTATAACTTTGGCCAACTCTATGGTGATGTAAAGGTAAACTCAACTTACAGTTTTTTACTTCCTCATTCCAGCCTACTAAGTTTATACCTATTTATAGGAACAGTAAATTTGTTAATTCTTATGTATTTTTTTGTTACAAGAATTATTTTTAAAGTCCAATACTCAAATAATGTTTTCTTATATTTATCCATTTTTGTAATGCTCAATTTATTAAAGAGTGATTCCATTCTATATTTTTCTGCATTGGTAAATTATTTTTTCTATTTTTATAGTGCATATAAATTGAAGAAAAGTTATATTTGAAAATAGAGGAAAGATAAATAAAATTGAAAATATTAGTTTTTGGAAGTAATGGTTTAGTAGGAAATTCGTTAAAAAGAGTTCTTAGTAGTAATAACAATTTTAAAGAAATTAAATATTCTTCTAGAAATGATACTGATTTATTCAATATTGAAGAAACTTCTCATACGATCTCATCATTCAAACCTGATGTTGTTATTAATGCTGCGGCAAAAGTTGGTGGTATACATGCTAATAATACTGAAAGAAGCACATTTTTAATTGATAATATAAAAATTAACATCAATATTCTTGAATCTTGTATACCTTTTGAGAATACAAAAGTAATCAACCTAGGGAGTAGCTGTATATACCCTTTAGATGCTGAGAATCCTATATCTGAAGAAAGTTTTATGACTGGAAAGCTAGAACCTACAAACTCCCCCTATGCAATGGCCAAACTTACTGCCATTGAGCTTGGCAACTCTCTAAGAATAGAACACGGACATAAAATTATTAATTTAATGCCAACAAACCTTTACGGTCCTAATGATAATTTTTCTAGAGAATCCAGTCATGTGATTCCTGGACTTATTAGAAGAATGGTTGATGCTAAAAATAGTTCTAGAAAAGAGTTTTCAATTTGGGGATCAGGTAAACCATTAAGAGAATTTCTATATGTTGATGATTTAGCGAAAGCGATTGAATTTATAATTAAAAATGATATTGATGAAAATCTTATAAATATTGGAAGTGGAGAAGAAGTTAGCATTTTAGATTTAGCAAAAAAAATAAAATCTGTAGTTAACTTTTCTGGCGAGCTGGTTTTTGATTCATCAAAACCTGATGGAAATCCAAGAAAATTACTTGATAGTGGTTTAATTGATAGCTTTGGATGGAAACCATCTGTTAGTTTAGACGAAGGACTAAAAATTTCTTATGAATGGTTTAAAAAAAATATCAATTAAGAGGCTGAGTTTTCCCAGGTTGGTCTTAAAAGATTTTTTTCAATTAAAACTTTTTCTCTTTCTGCAAGTATAAGATCACTTTCAACCATCATCTTAACTAATTCAGTAAAAGTTGTTTTAGGCTGCCATCTCAATTCATTATTCACTTTAGAAGGGTCTCCGAGTAGATGGTGAACTTCATTTGGGCGCTCATACTTTTTATCTGTTGCGACATAATCTTCCCAGTTCAAATTAACTATTTTAAAAGCTTGTTCCGCAAAATCTTTAACACTGTATGCATTTCCTGTAGCTACAACCCAATCATCAGCTTTGTCATGTTGAAGCATCATCCACATTGCCTCTACATAATCTCCTGCAAATCCCCAGTCTCTAATTGCATTGAGGTTACCTAAAGTTAGCTTATCTTGTATTTTGTGATAAATTCTTCCAACTGCCCTTGATATCTTTCTTGTTACAAAAGTTTCACCTCTTAACGGTGATTCATGGTTAAATAATATACCATTTACGCAAAACATATCGTAAGACTCCCTATAAATACTAGTCATATTATGAGCAAATAATTTTCCAGCAGCATAGGGACTTTTAGGTATAAATAGAGAATTCTCATTAAGGGGTTCTCTGTCAACGCCTCCAAACATTTCAGACGAAGAAGCTTGGTAATATCTTGCTTCACTTTCTAGATTCTTGACTGCATCAAGAAGAGTTACAGATCCTGACGTACTTGTAGATGATGAAAAATGTGGATTTTTAAATGATACTGCTACGTGTGACTGAGCGGCTAGATTGTATACTTCATCCGGAGCAATTTTTTGAATTAATGAATTAATTGATGAGGAATCAAGAAGATCTGAATAATAGAGATTGAAACTACCGGAATCTTTATATTCTGAGATTAAGGAATCAATTCTAGATGTATTAAAACTTGAAGATCTTCTTATAGTTCCATGAACTTCGTAGCCTTTTTCAAGTAGCAGCTTACTTAAATAAAAACCATCCTGACCGGTAACTCCTGTAAGAAATGCTTTTTTCATTATTAAAATTCTATACTACTTTGATTTTTTTATTTAATTTTCTTTAAAATATATGTTCCCTAAGAAATAATAAAATATTAAAGGAAAGTGAGCATTTTCCATAGAACTGTCAAAAAATGAAATCCACAATAAAGGGACTAGGTAGAATAAAATGTCATAATTTTTATTATTCGATAAGTAGGATTTAACTAATTTTGAGAAAAAATACATAAAAAGAATGAGGTGGATAATACCTCCTCGGCTTAAAATCTGTATAAAATAATTATGCAGATTCTCATTTATATTATCTAACCCAGTCCGATCATTTCCATACCCTGTATTATCAATGGCAAAAACATGTATTTTTTGAGAATAACCAGAACCTCTAACAATTAAGTTATTTTCTCTCATATAGTCAATTTGGTCTTGCCACATCCACAACCTCCAATTAAGGTTTCCATCTCCTGAATAAATTCTGTTATTCTCGACATATAAAATTGGATATTCTTCTTGATAATATTGCAACCTATAAGTTCCTAGGGATGAGTAAGATTCTGAAATAATTTCTGCAGAAATCTCTTCAGGAAAATCTTTAACTTGGGATACAATTGTTGAATAAGTTGAAATAAGAATAAACAATAGAAAAATAGGTAAATTGCTTAATTTAAGTATTTGCTTCTTCTTAAAGTATTGATATATTTCATAAATCGCAAATAGCACTACACCAATAAATGCTCCTCTGCTCCTGTATAAAACGAGTGGAAGAAAAAGAGCTAAGTTTAAAGTCAAAATAATAAATGATATCTTATTATATTTGAAAGATTTACTGATTAATAGATTTACAACGATGAAGAATAGTCCGAGGTCAGAACCTTTATGGGGTTCATATTTGTCCGATATATTTACAATTAACTCAATAATTGTGGTTGGAAGCCCATAAATTGAAGTAAAAAAAATGCTAATAAATGCAAGTTCTATAATAATTATTTGATTTCTGTTAAAAGTAACCTTTTTTGAGAATGCACCAAAAAATAAGAAAGATACTGTCCAAATATATGTTGAAGCTTTATATGTATACGGTGAAACAAAATTTGCATTGGTTAAAATACCTATAAAAAGAAAATGGGAAAAAATAATTAAAATTAAAATTTTGAAATTAATACTTAGTAGTGTGAAGTTAAATTGCTGAGACTTAGTAATAATTAAAATTAAAAAAAGAACTAAAGTTCCAGCAATAAAAAGCTCTCCAATTCTAAAGTTAGATATATAAATTCCAACAAATGATCTTGACCAAATCAAAGTCATTAGAAAATAAAATAAAACTACATAATTTATAAATCTTAAAACTTTATTCTCCAAAAAGAAATTAAAACTATTCATGGCTTTATTAACTTATAATCGCTTTTTAAATTTTCAGTAGTATCAAGTATCATTAGCAACGCCCAAGTGCAGAGCAAAGTACCGTGAAGGTCTGGAACATTATTGCCATCTGAAATTTTGACTCCATAATAATGTGTTTGTGATTTATTCTTAAAGTAGGAAAATCCATTTAAGTTTTTATAATAGAGTTTTTTAATCTCACCAATTGATTCGTCAAAAATTTGTAATATTTCTTTTTTTTTGAAATCTGTTTGTTTAGAACACCTATAAAGAACATACACGTAATCAACAATATCGCAACCCTCAGTGATAGGTTTGTTATTGATACAATAATCAATTAATTTTTCAGGATAATGGATATCAGAGTCGAGCCAATCTAGTCCCGATAAAACCTTCATGGCACCATTGATTATTTCTCTTGAGTGACTTGGTGTTTGCTTATAATACGAACCTGTTTCCTCATTAACAAGAAAATCAGAATATTTAATTAAAAGATTAGTGTGGCTGTCTTCATTAACTTTTGAATATACACAGAGTGAAGCAAATTGTGCGCCGGAAGTCCATGGTTTTGACCAATTAAGAGAATCTAGATAGGACTCCACATTTTTGGACTCAAAAACTGGTGGGGAATAAAGTTTATGATTTAAATGTCCAACTTGATACAAGGTTGATATAGCCTGCTTCGTTTCAGCATTTATAGCTTTTTTAAACTTAATATCATTTGTCTCAAAATTATACATTGGTAAAAGATTAAGTATTTTTCTTAAATTATCCTTAGATAAGCTTTTTAGAGTTTTCTGAGTATAAAAATTATAAACGATATCATCTACAAATGAATTCTTAGGTAAGTTTTTGTAATTTTTCTGAAATGAATTTATATACTGTACCCATTCAAGCTTATAGCTATCACTAAGGTTTTCCCATTCGCCCAGCATGTAATAAAGTTTT
>CERI01030348.1_pt1 | contig 10978 bp, 10 predicted proteins | sample 350261 | NCBI WGS metagenome assembly CERI01 (sample SAMEA2620979, study PRJEB7988) | marine metagenome | isolation source: saline water (ENVO:00002010), including
CTGTTGAATATGATGATTTGATAAATAATTTGTATCTTTTGGGTAGAATTTGAAAATAAGATATTATTGTTTTCTTCCAGCCCAAACTTTTATAATTGGTAAGTGATTATAATTATGTTTGTTATTAAAGTTTATCATACCCCAATTACCATATTTATGAATATCTCCTAATAATGTTTCTTTTTCACCATGCTTTTGTAATAAACAACCTATTACTCTTTCAAAAGATTGACGATTATGTTTATTTAATACACAATCTAATAATTTACTAATATTGTATTTATTATTTATAAAAACCAAATAATCGTGCGTAATAATACTCATACATCCAAAACAACCTTTCCATAAATTTTTATTTTCATAAAATTCTTTTAGTTCTAAATTATTAAATATACTTATCATTCTCGTTTCATCATCTATTTGGTCCCATGTATGCTCGAAGTCCCATAATAATTTATATTTTTTTACACTCATATCTATATATTTGTTAATAAATACTGTATCATGTATTATAATTGCACTATCAAATAATTTATTATGTAAATAATAATAATAAGGTAATAATTCAGCTCTTTTAGGATATTCACTTTGTATTATAACTGTATTATATAAATTTTCATTTGTTATAAATTTATTAGTACTATTATCATCTATAATAAGTATTTTATTATCTGGATAAAATTTTCTAATACAATTATAACAGTGAATCCAATATTTATTAGTTTCTTCATTATTTACATGTCTTAAAATAATAAATCCAAAAGACATTATAATTATATTAATATTATTTTTTTATATATAAATAATTTAGTTATTTGGAATAATAGAAAATTATTACATACTGGTTCACCTGCAATAGAATATAAAAATGAAAAAAGAGTTGCATTAGTATTATTTTTAGGAACAAATGAACCTATTTTACCGCGTATTGATAATATTGAAGAAATAGAAGATTATTATAATATATATGGAGACAGATAGATAATGATTTAGTAAATTTTATATAAAAATAATTTTATATAATTTATTATGATATTTTTATTTATAATATGTTATTTATTTAATTTTTCTTATGCTTTTGAAAATTCTTTATCATTACATAATCAATATTATTCATTAGAAGGTAGAGTTTTATATCCTGGGTTTAATGGACGTAAATGGTGGGATTCTAAAAAATTAGGTGGTCCTGTAGTTTTACCTCCTAATAATAAAAGAAAAAAATGGTTAATGTATTATTATGGTAGAGATAGTTTATTTTGGAATTATAATATAACAGCAGATCCTTATTTACCTACAGGATATATTGGATTAGTTGAATCAAGTGATGGATTACATTGGAAATCTATCAAAGGTAATTATGAGAAAGGTCGTATTATGCAACCAACTAATGATAATATTAGTTATGATAATATACAAATCGGTGTTTCTGATGTTATAGAAAAAGATGATAAGACATTTATAATGCATTATTTTGGTGGTACAGAAGAAAAATTAGAAAAATTTAATATTGGGTTAAGAATGCGATGTCTTACAGCAGATAGTCACGATGGTAAAAATTGGTTTAAATATAGTATGCCTATTATTGATGTTGGAAAAAAATATGAATGGGATAATATTTTAACAGCTTGCCCCCGTGCAATACCTGTAGATCCAGATAATTTAGATGGAAAATGGTTAATAACATATCATAGTTTAATGTTTGATAATTATTCAAAACCTATTTTTAAAATAGGGGCGGGTATTACAAATAATAAATATGGTTTAGGTTCTGTTACTAAAAAAGGTATTATTTTAGAACCCGGCAAAAAAGGTTCATGGGATGAGGAGTGTGTAAGTACAAGACATGTTATACATTATAATAATTCAATGTATATGTTTTATGAAGGAATGAAAGAGAATGTAAGGGCAATCGGATTAGCTTACTCTAATGATAAAGGAAATACTTGGCATAAATTAAGAATAAAAGGTAAAAAAGATCCAGGTGGTCCTATTTTTGAAGCGAGATATAATAATAAAAATGCGTGGGATAATTATGGTGTTGGATGTCCTTGGATTGTTAAAAAACTGGATGGTAAATTAAGAATGTATTATTTAGGCATAGGTTCTACAAAAGAAGGTAATTTAACAACTGCAATTGGTTGTACTAATTGTATTAATAATGATTTGACAAATTGGGAAAGAGTTTATGTAAGAAGAAGACCTGAAATTATACGCACCAATGAATATTATGATTTAGAATATATTAGATATGAAAATATTAGCAATATATGTTAATTATAACTATTAAAAAATGATTTATTTTTATTTATTTTTATTTAAATAAAATGAAATTTAATTTATCATTATTTATATTATTTATATTTATTAATTTAATATTTGGTTATAATTTTATTAAATTAATTTGTCCTCTAAAAAAAGATATTAATTTTAATAGTTATTTATATACAAAAACAATTTTAGATAAAAAAAAAGAGTATATTATTAATAATAGAAAAAATAGAACTAAAACAAATAATTTTAAATTAATTCATAATAAATATGATTATTTAAATTTTGAAAATGATTCCATCACTTGTTCTGAAAATTGACTAAATCAAAATATGATTCTAATGTGGATTGTATGTAATGTATTTATAGATTTGTTTATATATTTATTATATGTTAGTTTTCTTTTGGAAGATGAAATTATTTTTTAAAAAGAATAAATATATTTTTTTATTTAAAAATAAGTAGTATTTTAATTAATATAATGAAATTTTGTAAATTTTTTATAATTTTAATTTATTTTAAAGTTATAAATTCTTTTATTGTTAATTATCCTACTTTTACTAAGAATAAAGCTATTATTTCAAATATTGATGTTAAAAAAATAACAACAGATGATAAATTAGAATTACAACACTTATTTAATATTGTACCTATGTTAGTTTTTAAAAATCAAAAAATAAACCCACAAGAATACTATGATTTTTGTAAAATTTTTGATAAAAATTATAAAAAAGATATTTTACATCCATGGTATACAGGTATTCCATCAGTACCACAAGTTTCAATAAGAGGTAATATGAATACTTCTGGTTTATTTGGTACTGATAATGTATATATTGGAGATAAACAAGATAGAACAAATTATTTTAGATATAATTATGTATGGCATCAAGATTTAACAGGTCATAATAAATATTTACCACCAATTCTTAGTAGTATGTATACATTAAAAACTCCTAATAAAAATAAAATAAGCACGATATATGCAAGTTTAGAAGATGCATATGATAGTTTAGATTTATCGCTTAAAATGATGTTAAAAAATTATAATGCAATAAATGTAAATTCTTTAGATAGATTAAAAGGTATAACATATGATTATACGGGTTTTGTTAGAAAAGATAAAAAATTATATTATGATGATGACATTTTTGTGAAAGATCCTTTAATTATTTATTCAGATAAAACAAAATATAGAAAATCTATATTAATTAATCCAAATAGATTTTTCAAATTTGATAAACTAGATTACGATGATAGTTTAGAATTATATAGACATATCATGAAAAATCATGTATTAAATAAAAGAAATATATTCATTCATAATTGGGATGAAAATGATTTAGTTATTTGGAATAATAGAAAATTAATACATACATCAAGTCCCGGTATAGAACATACAAATAAACATTATAATAGAGATAGATTATTTATTCAATGTTTTTTAGCTACAAAAGAACCATTATTATCATCTTCGAAAAATTCAGAACCTATTTTTAATCCAATTAATATAGATAAAAAAGATATAATACAAGATACTTTTGAAGATTTAGAAAGTCATATTTGAAATTTAAATTATTTTATTTAAGAATTATATTTATTTATTCAAATAATGATTAAATATTTTATATTATTATTAACAACGTATATTAATTTAGATTTTTTTAATTATCATAATTATAATAATATTAACTTTGTAATTTGGAAGGGATATAATAAAGCAAATATTGATTATCTTAATTTTAGTAATATTTTAATAAAACAGGGAAAAATAAATAATATACATTTTAATGTAATAATATCTGACAATTATGATTTTAAAAATATTAAAAATAATACTATATTATTCGGTCACTCATTAGGGGGGTTTAAATGTTTAGAATATAATAATACAGAATTATTAGCAAAAATTGTATATGGCGCTACTCACAATAGTTATAATAAAATATATTATATTAATAAAATTGAAAAGGATAATATTCCCACTTTAACAATGATTGGTAATAAAGATGGTATATTTTCACCAAATCATTTAAATGACGAAATATATCATAATTTTATATTTAAAAAAAAAAACCAAAATACTATACTGATTAATAATACAAATCATTTATGTATTTGTAATAATCAGATAGGTTATTTATCAAAGTTTTTAGGTATTAAAGATAATAATTTAGATGTCGATGCTAATTTAATGATAGAAGATGTTTGTAAAATAATTGTTTTTTATATTAAATATATATTATAATTTATTTATTAATGATATTAACATTGTGTGTATATAAGTTGTTAATATAATTACTAAGAAACATATTAAAGAAGAAGTTGATATATAATGTTTCAGAACAGTAACTAATTTATTTGGAAATTTTCTGCTATCTATATTTACTTTTTTTAATAATGGACTCCATGTAGTTTTTCCATATCCAAATTCTGTTGTCATTGCTGTCAATGTAGTATTTTTTACATTTGGATGTGATATACATTCTAAACATAAATTAGCAATATTATCATATGAAATTTTACTTATTGGAAGATAATTACCATTATCTGATAACATTAATGAAAAACTTGGATCAATTTTTTTTTTCATAATTCCAGGGCGTATAATCGTATATGTAATATTTGAATTTCTTAATTCGCATTCTCCTGCATAATTCCATGCTTTATTCATTGATCCTAACAAATTTATAATAATTGTTGGTAAAGACCATGGTTTTTCACCATTACCTGTAACACGAATAATATGTTTTGTTTTCGTTATCTTTGCTGCATTAATAATATTTATCATTCCTATATAATTAACATTAACTGGATGAGTTAAATCATTACTTTTGTATTCTAGTATATCACTTAATTTTGTTTTTCTTTTTGAACCATGTACTGCTATACAAGTATCTACACCATCTAATAATTTAATTAAACTATCTAAATTATTTACATCACCATTTACAATTTTAACATTCGGGTATTTTTTATTATAATTTATTATTTTTGAAGAATTGTTATTTAGTATTTTTGTTGAAATATCTTTTTTATATAATTGATGAACAATTACTCTTCCTAAATTCCCACTCGCTCCTATTACTGCAATATTACCATATGAAAATGCTTCTGTTAAAGAAAATAAACAAAATATTAAAAAATATAACGTCATATATAATAATTATATTTTTTTTTTATATAAATAAAAAAAATGATTTTTATTTATTTTTATTTTATTAAATAAAAATGCATTATATCTTTAAAACTTATATTATTCTAACAATTTTCATTAATTATACTTATACATTTGATTCTAATATCTATCCAATTCTTAAATTATTATTTGATAATAATAAAAATTATATTTCGCGATCAGATGCAATAAATATAAAAAGATTAAGATTATCTAAATTTGTAATTGATAACACTGCTTCGAATATTGTAGGACCTAAAAATAATAATAAAAAACTTAGAAATTATAATAATAGTACAAATGTTAGTAAAATTATTAAAGATTATTCTAATTTTATAGACAACAATTATGACGATAAATCACATTATAGTAATAATTAAATATATATAAACTTTTATTAATAATTATATCATAAAATGAAAAAAAATTTATATATTGGTGTAGAATCACAATTAGAAGGTAGACGACATTTATTAACTATTTTATCAAGTAAAATACCACAAATTAAAAGTAGTAATTGTACGATTCAAATACAAAGTAGGAGAGAGTTTTTAAAATTAATTGCTAATTTTTTTAAATAAATTTGTTTTTATATTATTTCTATTTGGGGGATATTTACCAAATTTCATTTTTATTTGTAATTGAGTACAAATATACCATATGATACTTGTTGATATTATTAATGATAATGAAATAAATCTATTTATATAAATCCGATTGGGATAATAATAACTAAGTAAAGGCCATACTAAAATAAATATAAGTGGTTTTATATAAATAATATATTTTTTGATAGATTCTAATTTTTTATAAACATTTTGACATATTTTACAATGTTTTAAATGAAACTCTTCTCTATTAATTAATTCTTTTTTGTTATTAAAATTTTTTACAATTTTATCTCCTCCCCAAGGTATTGGACCTGCTTCATTCAACCATTTTCTCCATAATAATACTGGTATATCTGCTTCTGTTGCTAATTTATAATATTTATGAGTATTATTATAATTATAATAATTTTTATCTTTTAATAATAATTCTTTTTCTTGTTGATGTAAAAATATAGTATCCTCTTCTAATACTTCATTCCGACCCATATGTCTAATAAATGCTGGTTTACCAAATAATAAAAATTTTGTTAAAAATTTATTAGGACTTTGTATTGGAAATCTAGCTATTATTCTAGAATAACCAGGTGATTTTGGTATAGCATATGCTACTACCCACGCATTAATAAATGTTTTTCTATCTTCATCTCTATTTTTTTTATTACTTTTAAAAATATTAAACAAATTCATTCTTTTTATATTTAAATAAGTATGCTGATAACACGGTGCTTTAAATAATGTATGTTTCCCAAAACCTTCTTTAATATCTAATTTAAAACCTTTATTTGTTATATTTTCTGTTATATTATATTTTATTGGTTTTACTAAATTTCTATTACCTTGTGAACCATGATGAGTATAAGGCACATGACTAATATCCATTATATTTTCTAATAATAAACTATAATCATATGGTAAATCTAATGAAAAATCATCAGTCATCATACCATTATCAATGGGTGGACTTGTTGGTATTAAATCTGACGATGGTTTAAAATTATTTTCATCGCACCACCTCCTAACAGGCCACAGCCATATAATACCTTGTTTTGTTTCAATATTATATGAATTAATACTAAACCTTTTATTATTTACATAATATGGGTTGTCTTTATGAGGTATTTTAACACAATTCCCTGTAGAATTAAAACACCATCCGTGATAAGGACATTCGATTTTACCATCATCAGTTATTCTCCCTTCAGTTAATGGTACAAGACGATGTGAACATTTATTATCTGTCGCACACCATTTACTAATATTTTTATCCCACCATATAACTAAACTATTACCTAGCAGTGTAAATTCAAATGGTTTCGTTTTATCTGTAACACTTTCTAAAGCAATTGGATACCAATTTTTTTTCCAATCAAATTTTTCAAATGTATTTATTTTATTATTTTCAAATTTATTTATCATTTTAATATAAGTTTTTTTAATTCCAATAGTTGAAATTTTATTTATATTATTTATTTTATTTATTTTATTAATAGGTAATGGATTATTTAATCTCACTATCTTAGTAAAAGAAAATACATTTTGTAATAAAATAAATCCTATAAATATTTTAGTATACATATAATTATATAATAAATAATTATATTTTTTATATAATAATTAATTATTTAAACTTGGAGCATATATACCTTGTGCTGTTAATAAACCCGTTACTAAACCTACAAAAATACAAGTAAATATCCAACCAAACATAATTTTATATAATATTTTTTTATTAATACCCGATATATTATTTTTCCAAGAACATTCTAATAATCCCACTCCGCATGTTGCACCTATTTGACAATGCGTTGTGGATAAAGGAATTTTAAATCTACTTCCAAATATTGTTACCAATGCAGCACTTAATTCAATTATTGATCCTCGCGATGGTGTTATTTTGCATAGTTTAATACCAATTGCTCTAATTATTTTATATCCATATAAGAGTAATCCTAGTGATATACCAAAACCTCCTAAACTTAATATCCAATATGCATTATTATCCATTACAGAATTTTTTCTTACGTCACCTTCCCAATATATTGTTAAAATTGCTGCAAATGGACCAATTGCATTAGCTACATCATTTGCACCATGACTAAATGCAGCACACGCAGCAGAAAAAACTTGTAAATATTTAAAAAATTCTTCTGTTCGTTCATCAAATTTTTCTGCATTATTATGTATAGTATTTACAAGGTTTTCTTCTGATTTTTCTATTTTATCAAATTTATTTATATCAATATTATTAATATTTGTTATTATTCTTTTATATAAACTTGATTTATTCTCATTTGAATTATCATTTTGTCTATTATTTTTATTCCACTCATCTATATTATTTATTACATTCAATTTTATTTCATCTATTTCATGTGGTAAACATTTAGATACAGTAGCAGTATTATCTTCGTAAACACATGTATATGTATTATTTGCATTATATGTAATTGATAATAGTTCACTCACATTATTATTATTTTCTAAATCATTATTATTTAATTTATTACTGATTCTATTATAGATTATCGGCATTATTGGTAAAATTACAAAACTTGATAATATTCCAATACCAAATGATATTATTAAAACTATTTGTATAGGTGTATCGTCCAATCCTAATCCTTTTGCTCCTTTGTAAAAGATGAAGAATGAATTTAATAACATTGTAATTCCAACAAGTAATGGAAATCCATAATAAATATATTTATCTTCATAATTCTTTCTTAATATTAAATATCTTATTATTATATATAAAGTTGATGATATTAATCCAGACAATAATGGTGATATAAACCATGAAATCACCATTCCTATTACTCCTTCTACATATGGGAATGTATCTTTTGATTTATACCATATTACACAATTAGTTCCTTTTATTGCTATAGTCATTCCTATCATTCCACCAATACAAGAATGTGTCGTTGAAACTGGCATTTCAAAATAAGATGCTGTAAATAACCATGATGCTATTGAAAAACATACCCACATACACCCGTACATTAATGTATATGGATCGTCTTGAAAACATTCATAATTTGCTATACCTTTTCTAATTGTTTCTGAAACATGCGAACCCATTAATACAGAACCTGCTGTTTCGAATATACATGCTATTATAACCGCCTGTTTAATTGTTAATGATTTTGCACCAACAGAAGTTGCAAATGAGTTAGCCACATCATTAGCACCTATACCCATTGCAGCTATAAATGAAAATATTCCCCCAACTGAAACAATCCATAAACTCATAAAATATTTATCTAATATATAAATTATAATTATTATTATTATTTTAAATTATACTCACTAATACCTAAAATAATATTAACAAAAAGGTGTAATGAAAAAATTATATAATAATTAGACCATTTATTACAATAATTTAGACATATATTTATATATAACATCAACAATATGATATTTTTTGTTATTAAAATTTTTTATATTTATTATATTAAGAACGAAAGATAAATTATTTTAAATGAGTAAAAAAGAAAAAGAAATTTTTACAAAATTAAATAGAATTTTAAATAAAGATAAAACTCTTGGAGAAATTACAAAATGGTTAAATGGTTTAAAAACTTATGATGATGCTGCTAATGGAAAAATTCCAGGATTATTAAATAATTCTAAATTAAGTTTAGAAACAGCAACTGAAGATGGTGGTTATAATTTAATATTAAAATGGATTTCACTTCATTTAGATAATTTTAATAATTTTGATTTTAATGGTATCCCACCTAGTGTTGTGGATGGTAATATTAATATTGATTTATCAAATATTAGTTCTCTACAAGACAGAGATGAAGCAGGTACAAATGTAAGAAGTCCTAAAAAAACATTTAAAACAGAAGAAGATGTTACAAGATGGAAAAGTGACCCAGAAACACATCCTATCACTGGTTTAAAAATGTCACCAATGAGTCCAATTTACGCAGATATATATGAAAAAGCTTACAAAATTATGAAAAAAAAGGGTCGGAATAGATGGTGGTATTATAACTATTTCCCAAAAAATCATAGATTATTTGGTAATTTAGATTTATTATTTCATACTTTTGTAAAAGACAGTATTAAAGATGCTATGACACATGAGGATGTTATGCATTATGATTTGTGTGAATTACTTCAACGTGGTTTAGAAAATACAGAACAAAAAGATAATGTTCTTGATACTGAAATTGAATTAATTAAAAATAGATTTAATCTTAAAGAAATCTCAGGTAACTTATCTAATAATTATACTTCAATTATTGCGTTTTTTGAATTATTATATGAGATAATGATAAAAAATCTTGTATCAGAACAACCAATCGCTTTTAAAAAGCTAAAAATAAGCGATATAACTAATTCCCAAGGAAGTGGTTTTGCTAAAAAAGCAATAATGATTATATATTTTATGGAAAATTATAAGTTTAGTAATGGAAAAATAATTATAGATTATATAAAAGAAATTGTAAATAGAGTACCAGCATATTTAAGGTCTATTTCTAATATACCAGAATTTAACAATGCTATAAATGTATATGATAATTATAAAAAAACTTATAATGACTATCATAATTTATTAGATCCAAATAGCGGAATAGTAAATAACTATGAGGATAAAAAATTTGATATAATTGAAGATCCACTTGATGAATATTTTAAAAAATATGAAGATAAATTTAAAAAAATTAAAAGTCCAAGATTTAGTACTTTAATTGATTTAACAAGTTTTAAACCTGCTGCAAATAATAGCTTTTTAAATGATAAACAATATAAAAGTTTTAAAGAGTTGAAGGATAAAATGGAAGATAAGTACAAAAAATCAAAACTAGAATACGAAATGAGTATATGGGAATATAAAAGTATTAAAGAAACAACACCAACTGCTAAATCTCCCACACCTCCTAAAAGACCTACAATTAAATTAGAA
>CERI01284188.1_pt1 | contig 10975 bp, 13 predicted proteins | sample 350261 | NCBI WGS metagenome assembly CERI01 (sample SAMEA2620979, study PRJEB7988) | marine metagenome | isolation source: saline water (ENVO:00002010), including
CTTTGAATCATACCTATAACTATGTCTTTATCTTCTATTTCAATCTTTTTTTGTCTAATAATACCTACCCTAGCGCCAGGTAAAAATTGTTCTATCCTTTCGATCCATTGGTCTAAAAGAAATTCTTTGTGTACTAAGATAATAGTCTTTCTTTTAATAATTTCACTAAGGAAATATAAAGCTATTACTGTTTTACCAGTACCTGTTCCTAAAGCCCATATACCTCCTCTTTTAGTTTCATCTTCTAAAGCTGGTTTAGTTTTATCAATAACTTCCAATTGGTAGTCTCTAAGAGAGCCATTAAATTTTATATCAATAGTTTCTCCTTCCATTGTTTTATCATATTCAGGTTTTCCAAATTCAAGATAACCGTAATGTCTAGGGATAAATATATAACTTTTTGTTTTTCTATATGCTAAAACGGGTTCTTTAAAATCATTATAAGAATTTTTACTTTGTTCTTCTGGATGAAGAGTAAGAGCTTCGATGTATTTCATGTTCTCTTCGATACGATCAATACGGTAACCTCTTCTAGTTAAGCAGGACATGTATATAATAAATGTATATGTTTAAGTATTTAAAAATAAACGTATATAGTTATTATGTATCAGAAACCTTTTATAAAATGGGTTGGTGGTAAAACTCAAATAATTACAAGTATTATTGATAATTTTCCAAAAAAAATGAATAATTATCATGAAATATTTTTAGGAGGAGGTAGCGTATTATTAGCTTTATTAACACTTGTTCGTGATAAAAAGATAGAAGTAAAGGGAACAATCAATGCTTATGATATTAATAAAAATTTAATATATGTTTATAAGAATATTCAAGATAACATTGAAGAATTATTAGAAGAACTTAATAAACTTAAGAAAGAATATAAAGGATTAACAGGTAAAGAAGTAATTAGAAAACCTTGTACTATGGAAGAAGCAAAAAGTTCAAAAGAAAGCTATTATTATTGGTGCCGAACTAGTTTTAACCTTATGAGAAAATATACTCCGAAACATTCAGCTTATTTTATTTTTCTTAACAAAATAGGTTTTAGAGGAATGTATAGAGAAGGACCTCATGGATTTAACGTTCCGTTTGGACATTATAAAAAAGTACCTGAAATTTTTAATAAAGACCAGTTGTACAAAATACAAGATTTGATTAAAGGAGTAAATTTTTGTTGTAAAAGTTTTGAAGATTCTTTACAAAACATTAAAACTGGAGATTATGTATATTTAGACCCACCTTATGCAAAAGAAAATAAAAAATCATTTGTAGGATACAATAAAGAAGGTTTTGATTTAGATACACATATTAAATTATTTTCAATGGTTAAAAATTTAAAAGTTAAGTTTTCAATGAGTAATAGTGACGTACCTTTAGTTACAAAGACATTTGAAGGATATGAAATTTCAAAAATAGAAGCTAGGAGGGCTATTAATTCAAAAAATCCTGGTTCGAAGACTATGGAGGTTATAATTAGTCATAAAACTGATTAATTTTTCTTTGTACATTTCATCATCACCCCAGAAAACAGGTATGTTTTTATACATCAAATATTCTAATTCGCTTTTACATTTTTGTCTAAACCAAGAAGAAAGGCAATAAATATATACGATTTTATATTTTGGAAATAATCTTTGATATTGCCAAACTTTAAAATCTGGCGTTTGGATTTTTTCACAAACTGAACCGTTCCCGTTTTGAGACTTTTTTTCAATAATGAAAACAATTTTTTGTTCATTATTAATGAAACATTCATCTGGTCTTTGACAACCGTGAGCTGGATTGATTGTTGTATTCATTGTATTTTTCATAAATTTGAACAACTTGGTTTTATTGGCTTTTATAAATTCAATTGGAGAACTTTTAAACTTAATTACGTCGAAACCATTTTCTTGACGTGTATATTCAAATTGGCTGTTTAATAAGGTTTTTGATTCGTAAGATAGTCCATTTTTATTGGTATTACTTCCTCCAGCTCCAGTTCCTCTGTTTTTTATCATAATAATAATAATAAATACAATTTTTTAAGTAATAAAAAATATTTAGTATTAATATAATGTCAAAATTTGCAAATTTAGAGTTTACTCCGTTAAAAAAGAATTTATACAGTGGACAAAGAAATGAAGTTAGACCTGATCCAATAATGTTAACACCAACGCTACGAAGTAATGAAAGCATTGGTAATCATAGAACACATTGGTGGTGGCCATGCGGAGAAGGTATGTGTGGAATTAAATTTACAGAACGTGGTCAGCCACACTTAGTTGATGGTGTTGCCCAAACTGTACAATGGGTAAGAAAAAATGGTCAATGGGTAAATACAGAAAAACCTTGTCCTAATTGTTCATAAAAAAAATGTTGTTTATTATTAATGAAAAAAAGGAAAGCACCAGAAAGACCATTAGCAATACCTAAAATGTCTAAATATAAAGAAATGGAACAAAAAGAAGGAATGCGTACAAAAGTATGGGGACCACCTGCTTGGATATTTTTACACACGGTAGCTCATAATTATCCTTTGAAACCTACTAGGGCAAATAAAAAATATTATAAAAATTTTTTTAAATCCATAGGATATATACTTCCTTGTAAATACTGTAGACAAAGTTATCAACAGTATTATAAAGAATTACCTATTACTAAATTCTTAAATTGCAGAGAAAACGTATCTTATTGGATGTTCCTAATCCATAACAAAGTCAATGCAAAATTAGGAAGGTGTCAATTAAGTCTCAAAGACTTTAAAAATAAAATAAAACCTAGGTATGACTCATACAGAGCCAAATGTAAACCAACAACACCTGAAGAATTAAAAGCTGCTAAACGTGTGAAAGGATGTGTTCTAGCTGCTTCAAACAAAACTAAACCTTTGAAATGTAAGATATCATTTGAAGTAGATAAAAAAGCAGCAAAAGCTGCTGGATTTGGTAAAAAGAATAAATAAATATCGGGAAATATTAATAATTAAAAAAATATTTTAATATAAGATAATGCTTTTTAATGAAAAAGCATACTATATTAAACATATAGTATATGATAAAGGAATTTTTGATAAATTCATAGATGCAACTTATATTATGACAATGGAATATAGTCATGATAGACATAAAAATATAAAAAAACAATTAGAATCTGTTATTCCTACTAAAAATGTATTTATATTATACAATAAAGGTTATAAAAAATATGATAAATGCATTTTTAATGTAAAAATTAATAAAACTTATTTAGACATTACGTATACAAATCTTTATATATTTAGTTTAAGTAAAAATCTTAATAGGATTTTAGTATTAGAAGATGATTTTATGTTTACTAAAAATATAAAAGATATAGCAATACAAAACGAAATAGAACAATTTATTATTAATAAAAATATTAATATTTATTCTTTAGGGTGTCTATCTTTATTAATAAATCCATTTACTTTACTAAAGGAACACGTAAAATGTTATATAACAGGACAAGTTCATGCTATGATTTACAGTAAAAAAGCCAGGGGTAAAATAATAGATATTGTTAAATCTAACTATACACGTAATAACGGTCTAGAAGATTCTTGTAACAAAATTGGAGTTTATACATATCACGAATCTTTGTGTAATCAGGTTCATGAAGAAACACTAAACAAAAAAGAATGGAGTAATTGTTTTCTTGATTTTATTTTATTAAATCTATTTAGATTAGATGATAAAACCAATATTCATAAAAATACTATATTTTTTAATAAAATATTTAAAACAATTCATATTATTGTTATTATTATTGTGTACTATTCAATTTTTATAATGTTATATTTATTTTTTTAAATTTCTTTTTCTTTCTTCTCTTCTTTTCAGCATTCTGTATCTCTTTTTCTCTTTAATAATTTTTTTAAGTTTTTCATTAAAGATATCTATAGGATGTTTCTTAACTTTAGATATTTTTTGTAAAAGAAGTTTTCTTTTATTACATATTTCACCAATTGTATCTATTGTGTTAGGTGGAAGTTTTTTTAAAGGAGGTACAGGTAATCCTGTATCATTTATAGGATTATAAAAAACCATAGAAACAGAGAAGTATTTGTACAATTTTTCTATAAATTGTTGAAATGTTTCTTTCTTAGGGTTAAACCATTTATAATTATATTTATAACATATTTTTCTTATTCTGTCTATAGAGTCTAGATTAGACACACTTAAAGCTTCTCCTTCAATTATTTCAGAATTAACTTTCATTTTTAATAAATGTGAAAATAATTGTTGTACAGGTAATTTTCTATTTATTTTTTTTGATTCTTTTATTTTTTTTAAATTAATAATTGATTGAACCTTTTCTTTCCAAATTTTAAAAATATAAAAAACTGTTCTATTCATTCTAAATAAAAACTTCTTTTTAATTTTAATAAATCCACATGGTTGAACCCTAGACTCTGTAACAGTCCATTTTTTATGTTTATAATTCCAATCATTTTTTGTCCTAGGGCATTTATAAAATTTATAACCTGTTGATAAACAAGTATAAGTTCTAACTGGGAGATTACAATAACAAGACATTCTAATTATAATGTGTATATATTTCTATATAATATAAAATTTGAAAAAAATTACATGTTATCTATAACATTCTTGACAATTCTTTGATGAACAGTTGGTGGTTCCCATTGGTTCCATACATTAAACATACTATTTAAACCTTTACAAGTAGGACATTGGCAATTTGAAACAGAAAAGGGTTGTTCCATTTCAATATCATCGTTTTCTTCTTCCATCTCCATATCTTCTTCTTCATTATTGATAATTTGTTTATAAGTTTCTAATTTTTGTAAAGCATTAGGTTGTGACCAAAATTGTTGATTATAAAAATTTCTAAATTTAAGTCCCAGTTTAATATCTTCAGGTGTTATACTATTTCTATTTGCATGAGTAACATAAGTTTCAGCTAGTTTTACTGCGTCATCCATAACTACTGCGAAATTAGCAAGAATTTCTTTCATTTCTTGTTCGTTGATATTATGTTCGCTTTGTAACATATTAAAACCAGTTTTCATAAAAGAAAAGTCATTATTTTCCATTATTAATAAGTATTTTTTTATATTTATATAGGTTATATGTATATTTGTAAACCTTATTGTGCAGTTGCAACTATCTTAATAATAGGAATGATAGTTTGTATGACAAAATCTGTACAAGATCCTAAATTTAAAGAATTTGAAAATACTCTTTCTGAAGAACTTAAAGAAAAATATAAAGGTATTGTTAAAGAAAGAACAAATATTTATTATAAAAGTTTAGGTCTGTCTTTTGCTTTTTCTGCATTTATAGCTAATCTTAGTATTAAACAAGGTTATACTAGGCAAACATTGTTTTGTATAGTAATTTCTATTACACTCTTTTTATCTGCTATTATTTATAAAATATACCCTAAAAGTGACTATATGATTGTTCATTTAGAAGAAAAAGAACAAAGAGAAGCTTGGTTACAAAATTATAGAGCAATGCAATTAAATTGTCATGTAGGTCATTTAATGGGAACTGTAGGAGTAAGTTTATTCTTATCATCATTTTGTAAAAAAAAATAATTTTTATATTTTATAATGTTATAATGAACATTATACAACACATATTAAAATTACCACTTTTAGTTAAAATTATAATTATCGTAGCTATTTATTTTATGTTTTTCAGAAAAGAAAATTTTGGAAAAGTTGACGTTGAAGAGTTTTTAAAACGACGACATAAAGCTTCAGAAGCAAAAAGAGCTCAAATGCTAAAAAGATCTACATTACAAAAAAAAGATAAAGGAATGATGGGACAATTAAGGGGTCTTTTTAAAGAAAAAAAGAAAAAAGACGCTATTTCAAAAAGTAAACTGTTTAAAAAGTTGTTTATTGCATTAAGTGATAAGGGGTATAATGAAGATGTATCATGGGAGAAGGCGTATGCTATAACAAAAAAACAAATAGAAAATTTAAAGAAAAAAAAAATGATGAAGAAGAAGAAAAAGATGAGTGACAAAGAAATAGAGATGCGGCAAGCATTGGTTAAAAAATATATGAAACAAGGTTTCGACAGGGGGAAAGCAAAAGTTATGGCAAAGAATGAATTATCAAAAAAAATGATGGAAAAAGAATTGAAGATTACAAGAATTCCGATGATTCAAGAAATGACTAAAAGAGAACTTAATGAAGAAAGAGATGAAGATTTTTTACAATTTAAAAAAAAAGCAGAAGAAAAAAATAAGATTGTTAAACTTGATCCAAGAATTGGAAAATTTATGAACGAATTTATGATGGACAACGAAGGAGCTCCAGAATCAGAAGGGTTAGAGTACGCAAAAGAACAAGTAAGGAAAATTATAAATAAAGAATCAGAAGTTAAAAAAAAGAATTTGAATTTTGAGAAGGCAGCATTACTAAAGGCTCAACAAGCTCAACAAAAAGCATTAAAACAAGCACAAGAAGCTAGAAAGAAAGAAGAAATAGCAAAAAGAGAAGCTGAGAAGAAAGCTAGAGAAGCAGCTAAAAAAGCTCAAAAAGCTAAAGAAGCAGCTATAAAGAAAGCATTACAACAAGCTAAGAGGGACAAAGAAAAGATGGAAGCAGCTAAGCAGAAACAATTACTACAGGCTGCAAAAGCTCAACAAAAAGTATTAAAAGAAGCTGAAGAAGCTAAAAAGAAAGCATTACGAGCTAAAGAAGAAGCTGAGAAAAAAATAATAGAAGCAAAAACAGAAAATATTAAAGCAAAAATAGAAGAAAAGAATGCAGAATTAGCAAAAATAGAAGAAACTGAAGTAAAAGCAAAAAGAGCAGTTAAAAAAGCAAAAAGGGCAAAGAGTAAAGCAATTAAAAAAGCAAAGGAAGCTGAAAAAGCAGTTGATAAAGCTAAGAAGGCAACTAAGGAAGCAATATTAAAAGAAAAAAGAACTATTTTACCACCAGGTACTAAAAAAGGACAAGTATTAAAATGGGATGGTACAAAATGGACCTTAGGTACGGATAATATCTTTTAAACAATAAAAGACATCTTAAACATTTCGTTTAAATAAACTAATAATTTTTTTCTATTATTATAGTATAATGGTAAAAGTTCCAAAAAAAGAAAAGAAGGAAAAAGTTATTAATTTATTGATTATATTTATCGTATTGTTTTTCATATGTGGTTGTAAATTAAATTTTTTTAAAAAGATATTTAATACAATACTAGGTCGCTCTGAAACATTTGTAAATCAGTTAGGAGGATCAGGGAGATACCATAAACTTACTGATAGTGACAATTTAGAAAGTGTTATTAATAAACATTCTGGAAATGAATGCACTATAGTAGCAGTTACTGCGGAATGGTGTGGTCATTGTAAAGCCCTTTATGCATCAGGAGAATTACAAAAAGCAGCTCAAACACATCTAGTTGTAGTTGTTGATGAAAAACATCAAGAAGCTCAAAAGATTATGAAAGATGTTGGTTCTCAAGGATTTCCAACGATAGCTTTACATTGTAAAAAAAGAGGTTTAGGAAAATATAGTGGTCCTCGTACAGCTGAATCTATTACTAAAGCATGTACTTGTAGCGACGTCCAAGTATCTTCTAATAATGAAGGTATAATAAATGTATCTGATAATGAAGATCCTGAAAAAAAAGCTAAATTTGTATGTAGACAAACTGGTAAAGGAGTATTAATATGTATTTTGGCACCTTGGTGTGGTCATTGTAAAAGACTAAAAGAAAATGGAGAATTAGAAAAATTATCAAGAACACATGCAGTAGTAATAGCTAGTGATGAAAATAATTATGCAAGTAAGGTTATGAATAAATATAATTCAAGAGGATTTCCAACACTTTTGGTAATGCATAAAAATGGAAAGGTAGAACCTTATAGCGGAGATAGAACTGCGGCAGAAATTAAACAGAGTCTTTAAATAAAATAAGCATATTAAATGTATAAAAATTATACTTTCGATATGACTATTGACGTACCTTATTTACTTCCATTAAAAGATATAATCCGTAGAAGTTCTTTGAAAAGATATCAAGGATATTATAACTTATATTTTTTTCACCCAAAGGTAATACTGCAGCTACACCATACAATCCCCATAAAATAGTAAACAATGTTCCAAATTTCTTACCTTTTTCTGTTTTGTTTGCATATTTATGAACAATCTTAAAGGTCATCATAAAAAAAACAATACCTATTGATACACTGGCGTATAATGGTAAAATTCCTATCTCACCTAGGAATCCGAATAATAACATTAACCAATTATAAATGAACATTTGCTTTATTTCTTCTTGATTTTTATTATAAAATTCTTTAATTGTAATTGTCGTATCTTCTCCTTTTTCTTTTTTGTGAATATAGTCTAAATAAACTATAGTAGTAAAAAGCATAGTAGGTGTTGTTATCGCCCAATCAATGTACCTTCTAGGTGTAACTTTTTCAGCTACCATCATAGAACTCGTAATCCATATATAAAACACAATTTCAATAACTTGAACTATTGTTTCTAACATTAATAAGTCTGTTAAGACTTTATCTTTATTTGCTAAATTAACATTAGTTCCAAAATATGTAAGTATACCTGCTATAATTTGAACTTTGAGTGATACATCAGCACTCGTTTTAACTAAGCCTTCCATTATTTATATCAAATATTTTTTCTTCGAGTAAAAATTGAAAATAAATTCATTATTGTATTATTGATACTACTTCCAATAAAATTTAAAGGTCTTACTATATCGCAAAAAAGTATTATTCTTGTTTCTTCGGTATTATTATGCACTTCATGTTCATAAGTATCATCTAATAAAATTCCTTCTCCGTCTCTCCAACTATATTTCTCTCCATTTATAATTATAAAACAATCATCAGAATTGGGAGTAGATAAACCTAAATGAAATCTTAAACATCCTTTATAAACCCCATCATGAGGTAAAATCTTAGCTCCAGGAGCTAGTACTGAAAACATTGCTATTTTTATATCTGGAAACATTTCAATAATCTTACAAGTTTCAGGACATAATTCCCTAGCTACTGGGTCAATATCAGAATGCCATTTAATGTAAAGTTTTTTCCATTCTTTGTCTGTTTTAACTATATCTTCAAAAAACATATCACCTCTTATCGTAGAATAATTTTCGTACGTCTCTAAAGCTTCTTTTCTAAAAACTTTCCAAAATTTAACTAATTCTTTTGATGTTTCTAAAGTATGTGTATTATACATAACTTCATTTCCTATCAATGAACAACTAGCTATCACAGGATTAATTATTTTACCAAGTAAGGTTACGTCATTTTTAAACAAAAAATAAAGAATGAAAATTATCAATATTATTAAGATGATTATCATTATTTATTAGAAATATTATTTATAAATTAGTAATACTTATTGTTATAAAAATAAATTATTTTATTATTTATATTAGATTGCTTTATGTAACGACCAACTTTTTTATCATTAGGGATACTTATATTTATACTTTTAGTTTTTAAAAAATTTAGTAAAATATCTATATCTACATTGTTATATCCTAATTTATTTGACATATCTTTTAAAATATTTATTCTATTATTATTTTGTTTTCCGTTTTTATGCATGTACATATGATATAATCCTAACATAAAATGGTCTAATAAAGTTGGAATTTTTATATTATTTGCACTAATTATTTTATTATTTTTTTTAATATCTAATAACCAAAGTTTTGGATAGTAATTACTATCAAAATCTTGTAAATCAAAAAGCTTACTTTTTCCATACATTTTCTTGTATATTTTATTACTTGTTTTAGTTGTTCGTAGAATAAAACATGCAGAAGGTATAGAATCTACAACTAGGTCTGTATCACCAGCTTCTACACCATATTCTTTTACTGTAACTCTATCATAAATCCAAAATATATTGAAACTGTTTAATTCATTTAAAATCTCTTTATAATTATTGAAATTACCTAGGTATTTAAAATATTCAGTAAAAAAATCATTTGCTTCTTTTACATCAAAAGAACCATGAGCTATCTTATAATTTTTATAACCTCCTCTAGCGGCTGTTTTTAATTCATACATATAATCATTAACATTTTCTCCACTTTTGTTACTAAATGTTCTATGGATTTTATATACACTAGGTACTTCTATAATAAATACTGTTACATCACTTTTGTTATATTTTTTACCTCCACTTTGAATTTTCTTAAATAATCTATTTATATCATGTTTTTTAATATTAATTTTTTTAATTATTCTTACAAAACTTTGTTTATATTCATTAATTTTATTTATTACTCTATTTTTTGCATTTACATCATTGTTCCAAAAAGTTATAAAATGTATTTCTGTATTATAAGTTTTGACATTTTGTAAATACTCTTTACGATTTATTTGTCTTAATAATAATATAAATAAACTTAAAATTAAAAGTATCGTCATTAGTTCTCTAAATGACTTCATATATATATTACTATTATTATTTCTAGTGAGAATTATTTTCAAGTTGAACCAATCTATTTAGTACGTCATTCATTTTAGATTCAAGGTCTTTAACACGTTCTTTTAATAAAAAGTTTTCTATTTCAAGGTCTTTTACTTTTGTTAGTTCTTGTTGTTGTATACGGTCAATTTCTTGTGTTGCACTAAAGTTGAGAGCGAAGAGTTTATTCTTATCTACTGTGTGAAAATCTTCTACTTCTCGACCATAACAAAATACATTAGTCCACTGTTGTTCAAAAGTGAATGTATTGTCACTACTTCCTGTAACAATCTTTTCAACTTCATCATTTTCTGTATTGCTCACATAAAATTTATACTTTACACCGCTAATAGGAGTTATTGTAGATGTTCTCATTTTATACTTTTTTATTTCTATTCCTGTTTCAGTATTTGTTTCTGTTATTTCTTCCCAAATTACATCTAATATATTTGTATAAACATTTGGAATGATTCCTGTTTTTATACTAACTGCCATTGGTAATACACTGTTCACTTCTTGTGCTAT
>CERI01037052.1_pt1 | contig 10968 bp, 15 predicted proteins | sample 350261 | NCBI WGS metagenome assembly CERI01 (sample SAMEA2620979, study PRJEB7988) | marine metagenome | isolation source: saline water (ENVO:00002010), including
TGTTGTCCCATATTAGGATTTTGTTGTCCCATATTAGGATTTTGTCTCATCATATTAGGATTTTGTTGATTAGTTTTATTTTTAATATTTAAAAATAATTCTTTTATATTTTTATCATTTAGTTCTTCGTTGTTATTTTGTTCTTTATTAATTTTAATATTATTTAATGAAGTTGACATATTATTTTGTGTATTATTACTAGCCATTTATATATAAATAGTTAATATAAATGATATAAATTATTTAACGCAATTCTTTTATTTTTTTAATTTAGCAACACATCTTCCAGAATCGGGATTACATACTTTGCCTTTTTCTTTGCATTCTTTTGTTTTTTTATCTGTGCATTTATCTTCTTTTATATCTTTCTTTAGATCATCTTTAATTTCTTCTTTTATATCTTTCTTTACATCATCTTTAATTTCTTTTTTTATATCTTTCTTTAGATCATCTTTAATGTCTTGTTCTGTATCTTCCTTTACATCATCTTTAATGTCTTCTTTTACTTTAATTTGTTTATCAAATTTTTCTTTAACATTTTTTTTTAATTTAGCGACACATCTTCCAGAATCGGGATTACATACTTTGCCTTTTTCTTTGCATTCTTTTGTTTTTTTATCAGTACATTTATCTTGTTTTTCTTCATTGCGAATATCATTTAATTCTTTTTTCTCATCATAATTTTTAACTTCTTCTTCTTCAATTTCAAAATCCGCATCATTCTTTTTAATATTTTCATTAATATAATTTTTTATTTTTAATTTATCATCATTATTTTCTTTTTTAGTACTAAATTTTTTAAAATTTTTATTTACTTCTATATTATAAGTATATATTTCCTCTATAATATCATAATTAAAATTTGTAAATTTTGCCAATTTTTTTATATTAATAATATCATAATTTATTAATAGTTCATCATATATTTCTTTTCGCTGAATATAATAATCGTTATATAATTCATCTTGAATAATACGAGGATTATTATAAATAGTATCATAATACATTTTTTTATCAATTATATCAATATCAATATCATCTTTATTTTTATAATAATCATCAATCATATTTTTAAAATCAGTTATATTTTTTTTTATTTCAATTTCTTTATCTTCATTTATAATATCATATAGTTTAGAACTTATATTATTCAACATTAATCTAATAAATATTTAATATTTTAATTATGTTTCGATTATTTTATTTACTTTTTTTTCTTTTGAATCAGGATTTTCTTTATCTGTTTTTTGTCTTTCAGAACCATCAAACATTACTTTATAAAATTCCGTTAATTTTTGTTCGTCATTCATTTGATCTTCATATATACTTCTTGGTACGTATTTTATAATTGTTTCCTGTTCAGGACAGATTGTCATGTTTTTATAATATGCTTGTATAACTAATATAATGCCAGTAAATAGAAAAAATATTGCAATTGCTTTCATTATTAATATAATAATAGAAAAAATAAATTCAATTTATTCTTTTGAATCTTGTTTTTGTGTCCAAGGATCTTTTTCTGTAAAAACTGTATCAAGTTCAGACATTTTATTTTCAACTTCTGTGACATTTTCATCATCTTCTTTAACTTCTTCTAATTTAGAAGAATTTATACTATCTAATTTTCTTTTTTCAAAAATGTCATCCTTTGATTCTTGATTTTTCTTATATTCTTTCATCAATGTATTTAATTGTGTTTCTGAATATTCTTGATTACTTAAATCATCAGGATTTGGTGACCATGGACACCAACAACCAACTTGTCCAATAAAAATATTAAAATTTTTATCTTGTTTTTTTAAAAACTCACTTCTCATTTTAGCTTCATCAACTGTATCAAAAACCCCTCTTACTTTAATACCTCTCATACTTGTTTGAAAATTATTTTCCTTATGATAAAGTCTTTCTACATCTGATTCATTTACCGATTTAGAAAATTTATATTGAGAATCAAGATCTTCTACATCAAATAAATAATTATGTTCCTTTCTAATATTATCAATTAAATCTGTATTATCCGGATTTACATTTTTTAATCCATTAAATAATGTATCCATATCTTTTGAAAATTTATCTAAAAATGCTTTTACATAATACGCTTCTTTATTTTTAATTACATCTTCCGGACTAATAAATGATAATAGACAATAATTTTGATTTTTTATTTGTTTATCTTCATCTAAATAGTCATGTTCTTTAGTGCTAACTAATCCTTCCATCTATAATTATTGATAATTAAAATAATCTTATATAGTTTTAGAAAATGAATATAGATTACGAAGAATTTGTTTTAAGACTGGTAAAAAATATAATTTTAGTTATTACTATAACATTAATAATTTATTTAACACCCGATGATATTGAAAAAATTAAAAAAAGTATATTTATTGCATTAATAATCGTATTTATTACTATAATATTTGATAATCTAGTACCAATTTTGCCTCAAAATATAAAAAAATATATTAATAGAACATAATAATGTATTTAGGTATATTTATTATAAACTTTATTTTATATATATTAGAAATAACTTATAAAACTATTGAAAAATTTAATGATTATGAAAATGGTTTAAATCCTAGAATATTAAAATCTGCAACAGCAATTGAAAAAAATAACAAAAATATTTTAGTTCCTGATACAAATATTATTAAAATATTTAAAAGTAGTTTTTTATAAATTAGATGGTTCTATTTCAATATCTTCTAAATAAATATTTTTTTCATAGTTAGAATAATTATGTATTATTGTAATCATCTTTCTTACTCTCATTTTAAATAACATTATACTTTTATCTACTCTATTATGTAAATTAAATCCAATAGTATATTTTGATATAATTGGAACATTTAATTTTACTGAATTTAATAACTCTAATATATTTTTTTTTGTTTCAATAAATGAAGATATGTATTGAGTAGGATGATATATATTATTTAATATATATATATATATTTTCATTAATTTATCCATATTTAGTATAATATCAATATATAATGTTTTATTAAATTTATTTATAAAATTAATATCAAGAATGATTTGTGTTAATATATCATCTTTTAATAAATATTTAAATTCTTTTGGAATTTTATTAATATTACTATTTAATGAATTGAAATAACTAATATCGACTAAATTATTATTAATTTTGTCTTTAATTTTTTTCTCTTCATACTGATTCTTTTCTAAATCATTATTAATCTTTAAATAAAATAAATATCCAATAATAAATATAATTATAATAGATATTAAAACATTTGTTTCATAATTTCCAATTATATAAAATATTAATGCTAAAATAAATATATATATGTATAAATAACCATATTTATCATTCATCTTTATTAAATTAAATTATATTTTTATAATGAAATATCATCAATGAAATAAATAATGAAAGATATAAATATAAAAACTATACCAGTATATAAAATTCTATTATTGCTAAAAAAAATATCAAATAAAATTTTTCTATATTCTTGACTTGAATATCCTTTATGATTGATACTCAAAAAACTACTAAAATCATTTATAATATCTATCATATATTCTATTGTATTTTGATATAATTCAAATATAGTTAGTTGACTAATACTATTATTTGTTTTATTTTCTAATTTTATAGATTTTTTTAATATATTAAATTTATCTTCTATTGTTTTTTCAATATATATATCAATATCTTTAAGTTTACTATCAATAGTAATACTATCTGTATTATTTTCAGTCATCCTTAAAAAATACTAAGAATTTAAATTACATTCATTAAATCAACATCTGTAATAAACATTCTTCGACAACAATATCTAGTTACTCCTAATGAATCAAGTATCTCTTTTGTATATGTTTTATAGAAATGATTATTATCAACATTATTATCTATTTTATTTTCTTTAATTATTTTTTCTTTTTCATTATTATAATAATCAACTTGATTTGCCGTTACTCTACCACATGTGAAACATCTAATAGGTTGTATCATTATTAATATATCTAATAATATTAAAAGATAATCATTTTTTATATAAAATTTATATCTTTATAAATAAATAGAGTAATGAGTGCTTTTTTAAAAAATAAAATAACCGATTTAGAAACTAGATTAAATAATATGGTAGTTCCTACTAATACCGAAAGTAATGATGAATTGAAAAATAATTTTACTGAATTAAAAAAATCATTAAGTTCAAATACGGAAAAAATAGAATCGGTTGAAAAAGATTTTTCAACTTTTAAAAATCTAACTAATGATAATACTAAAAATACTAGTTCTAATTTACAAACATTATCAAATAATTTAAATATTATAAATAAAAATATTGAAGATATGAATTATAAAAAAACTATTGAAACAGTAAATAAAGTAGTTACCGATTTAAAAACTTCAACTGATAATACAACAAAAAAATTAGAAACTTTAGAGAAAAATGTTAAAACATTAACAGATAGTAATTCTGCTCTTAATAAAAAATTACAAACATTAGAACAAAAAATAGCTTCCGGAAAACAAGTTTAAGAATATTTTGATTTTGAGTTTTTACATTCTTCAAAAAATTCTTGATTTAATTTATAAATATTAATTGCATTATTTAATATTTCATTTGTTTTTGAACAATAATTATTATTTTTTTTCATATTAATAATAGATCTATTTAAATATTTTTTTGCATTATTTATATCATTTGACTTATAATATAATAAACCATATATATGATCTATTTCTGGGTTTTCTAAATTTTCTAATGATTTATAAATTTCATTTGCATTTTTAATAATATTATCGTCTATAATATTAAAATTAACTAATTTTGCTAATTCAATATATTGTGAATTTTGTGATAAAAAATTTTTATTTTTTAAGGATGAACCAAAAATACCAACTTTACTACCTTCTAAAAATACACATTTGTTTAATATTTTACTATCAATATTATCTTTATTATTTTTTAAAAATTTTGTTAATGATACTTTATAATCGTATTTAAATATATCTGTACTTTCAAATAATTTATCAGCAGTTTTTTTATTAATAAAATATGAAGACTTGCTTATTAATATTTTATCATATTCCTTAAAAGATAATAATTCAATATTTTTATTTTCATTATATATAAAATCGCTTGTTATCAATATATCCAAATTATCTAATATATTAATATTTTTTATTAATAATTCAATATTATCTATATAATCTTTACTAATTATAACATCATCCTCCAGTATTAAATTATATTCATTATCTTTTACTTTAAGTAGTGCATTTCTTTGTTTTTCAATATTTGAAATTTGATTTGGATTTAATGGAATAATATTACTATTATATTCGCAATTTTCTATTTTATCATAATTTACTCTTTTATTATATTTTTCACTATCACTTAATATATCACTATTATTTGGACTATCAACTGTTATAATATTAACTTTTAAATTATATTTTTCACATAAATTCTTTAAAAATGTTAATGTACTATTAATATATTGTGTTCTATTACTTAATGATTTTGTATATATTACAATAATATTAATTATTTTATTCATTTTATATATTTATTTACTTTTTTTTATATGTATATTAATTTATAAAAATAATACATGCTAATTTATTAATTTTGCCTTAGTTATATTTGGAAACCACCCCCCCTAATGGAAATCGTATACCATGACCTTCTATTTCATATTTATTTCCTTCATCTAATTTATTAAATACTTCTACACTTGTCCAGTGTAATACATATATTGAATCTTTTAATATATATACATTATTATTAGTATCACTAATACTTTGACTTCCTTTTGAATTATTTGAACCATACGTATGTTTTTCATCAACCGTTATTATTTTTTTAAATTTTGTTGAATAAACATAAATAACATTAAAAATAGTTATAAATATTATTATTGCAAAAGAATAAATAACCTTTAAACATATTTAAATCAAACAAATTATTTTTTTCATCTATTAAATATATATAAAAATATTTATATATTTATATAGTGAAGATGTCATATATATTATCAGAATTATATTACGACTGGTTTAATAATGAAAACTACTGGTTTGATAAAAAATTAAACAATGATATATATTTAACAAGAAAATATTATAAGTATGTTAATAAAATATATCTTGAAAATAATTTAAAACAAGAATTAATTGGTGCTATAATTTTATTAGACCAAATTCCAAGGCATTATAAAAGATTAAATGATAATAAATTAAAAGTAAATTATTATTCTGCAAAAGCAACATTATATTCTGAATTAGTAATCAAATTATACGAAAAAGTATTAAATATAGATGAATTATGTTTTATTTATTTACCATATAGACATATATATGATACTGATAAAATTCAATTTATTATTAATAAATTTATTAATATTTATAAATGTGAATCAAGTGATGAATATACAAAAAAAAGAGTTAAAAAATATATTTTAAATACTTTAAATAATTTTTATAAATATGGTAATAATATTTTTATTAGTAAATCATATCAATCTAGTATTTCAAATATTATTAATTTTGATTTAAATATTCTTGAAAATAAATCTATTAATATTAATAATAATGATAATATGTTAATATATAATAATATTTATAATGAAATTTATAATAGTTATGTTGAATTAAAAAATAATTCAATAATTATAGTTTCTATATCTGGCGGTGTTGATAGCAATGTAGCATTATATATTATCAATAAAATTAATAATAAAAATAAAAATAAAAATATTAAAATTATTCCTATTCATATTAATTATAATAATAAAGATATATCAAATGATGAATTGAATTTTGTTAATTATTATTGTTATCTAAATAATAATAAACTTATTTATAGAACAATTTTTGAAATTAATAGAGAACAATGTTCAAACAGTAATACAATCAGAAATATTTATGAAGATATTACTAAAAAAATTAGATTTGATATGTATGAATATGGTATGAGATATAGTGAAAATGTATATATATTACTTGGTCATAATAAAGATGATTGTTTTGAAAATATTATTACAAATATATCATCTAGAAAAAGTTATGACAATCTTAGTGGTATGAAAAAATGTACGAATATAAATAAATTAATACTATGGAGACCTATGATTGATATTTATAAAAATAATATTATTGATTTTGCATATAAATTTAATATTCCATTCTTAAAAGATAGTACACCAAAATGGTCAATGAGAGGTAAAATAAGAGATAATGTTAAAAAAGAATTGATTAATTTAAAATGTAATGATGATATTATAGAAACTTTTTTTGAATTAAAAGATTATTTATATGAATCAAATGAAATAATCCATAATATTGTTTTAAATAATTTAATAAATAAACTTAATTATTCATATAACAATATATGTACAAATATTTCGGTAATATATAATGAAAATGAAATAAATTGTTTTAATTATTTTAATATATGTTTTTTATTTTTTAAAAAAATTAATATAAAAATTTCTAATAAAACAATTAAAGAATTTATGTGGTTTATTAAAAAAAATAAAAATACTAAAATTTTCATTAACAAGAATGTTTATATCAACAAAAATTTTAGTGTTTTTAATCAATATTTTTTAGATATTTATATTACTGATTAAAATAATCAAATATGACATTATTATTTGAAATATTATTCTTACAATAATTTAAATGTTCGCATACATCGAATAAATTATCTATTTTATTAATTTTATTAATATTTAAATTTAGAAAAACATTTTCATGGTATTTTTCAAGTAAATTATTGAATCTTATTTTGTAATTATTATTTTTTTCTATTTTTTTAAATTGTTTTTTAATTAAACTATCATCGATATTTGAAATAATATTATTAATATCATTACATTTTTTAATATCAATATAATGTTTTAATTTATTATAATTTTCAATTTCACTTTTATTTATATTAGTTTTTTCTTTTTTCTCAATATCAATCTTGTAATACTCATTATTATAACATATAATTACATATTTATCATTTTCATCTAAATTTATAATTGGACCTCCAAAGTAGTTTTTGTAATAATCATTTAATACAATATTAAATAAATTAAATAATTCTGTTTCTTTATTATCAAGTGTTTTATATAATTTAGTTATAAATGATTGATATAAAATATTTATTTTTGTTAATTTATATGATATTAATTCACTTTTAATTTCTAATGCTGCTGTTGTTGGTGTTGAATAATTTTTATCTGTAATTCCCGTAATTAATAATTTATCTCCTTTATCATATTCATGTCCAATTGCTGATATAATTGGTTTAGAAGAATTTTTTATTTTTTTAAATAATTCAATATTATCAAATGAATTTGATATTTCATTAGTTGCACCACCACCTCTCATAATTATAATAATATCATTTGATTGTAAATTATCAATAGCAATTATTGTTTCATTTGATGTATTTTCTCCTTCAAGTGATATTTCTATTAAATTAATTTCAATATTTAAATTAAATTGTTTTACAAAATCATTATAACCTTGTGTTTCTTTTTTTGATATTATCCCAATTCTTTTTACTTTATTCCACTCAATTATTTTTTTATCAATATGTAAATTATACTTAATAATTTCATCTTTCAATAATTTTAATCTCGAATTTTCATTTTCTAATATCAAATTACTTACATTTAATATATATTTATGTCCATAATAATACTCACAATTTAAATAACCTTCAATTTTACATAATTTATTTTCATTTTTAATTATTTCATCTGTAGAAATTTTAGTTTTACTTGTCCATAATTTACAATCAAATGAAATATTATTATTTGTTATTTTAAAACTCATGCCACTTTTTTTCCAAATTTTACATTCTTTTATATCTCCTATCAGTGTTAATTTATCAAATTTATTACAAATTAATTTATTTTTTGATAATAAAATACCATTTAAAACTTCTGGAGTATAAATAATATTTTCTTCAAAATAATTATCACTTGTATCACTTAAATCGCTAGAATCATTAATAAAATTCATTATTAAAAATAATATTATTATGATATTCATTTTTTAATTTTCTTTGACATTTATATAATTTCATACTTATATCTCCAAAATTATAATATACTTCTATCTAATTTATTATAATTCTTTGAACTATAATAAAAAAATTTTTTAATTTTTATATATATATATGGTATTATTGCTGATGTAATAATTATTACTTCAATCATTTAATTTTTTTTGTTACTTTTTTCTTAGGTTTTTTTTCTTCTTGAATATCTTCTTCTTTATTTTCTTCTTCTTTAGTTTCTTCTTTTTTAGTTTCTTCTTTACTTTCATTATCTTCTTTTTGCTTTCTCCAAAGTTCTCCTATTTTTTTCATTAAATCTTGTCTTGTTAACTCTGGAAATTCTTCCTTCATTTTTTTCATATTTTCGGATACGAAATTATTATACTTTGTAGGAGGTCTTTTTTCCTTTTTAACATTTTTTTTACTATAAACTTCTTTATAAACTGTATTCAAAATAAGACATAATTCATTTTTAGTATATTCTTTGTTAATATCAACTGCTTCATTGAATTTTTCAAGTACTTCCTTTGTATTAGTCATTATTACAATAGTAATAATAAACTATAAAAATATAATCATTTTTTTTTTATAATTCTATTTAATTTATATTTAATTAATAGAAGAAGTTGCACTATTTATGTCAATAAGTAATACTGATAATCCATATTTTATAATCGTTGCTGGTCCAACTGCATCTGGAAAATCTACCTTAGTAAATAAAATATCACATTATCTAAATAATAAAGAATTAGATGATAAAAATAAAACAAACTTTATTTCTATAGATAATTTAATTGAAAAAAATCCATATTTCAAAAATGAAATAGAAAAATATTTTAAAAAACAATTTAAAAATGATAAAAACAATATATATAATGAATTTTTATATCCATCAAAAAAAACTATTAAATTTTTTAATAAAGTATATTGGGAATCTAGAAAAAATGTAGATTGTGTAACCGGAAAATCATTACATTTTAAAAATAAAACACTCGTTGAACAAAAATATAAACCATGTAGTCACTTAATTGCAAATGATATTTTACTTACATTAAAAAAAAGAAAAAATATTATATTTGAAACAACGGGTATTACATTTCCATTTTGGATTTTTAAACAATATCCAAATGATTTGATGAATTATAATTTAATAATAGCATGGTCAGTAGTAGATATATGTGACTTATATAATAGAAATAAATTTAGGACTTTGTCTACTATTAAATCATTTATTGAAACATTTGCAGACAATGCACCAAGATTACCAGATATTAGAAAAAAAAATTATAAAAGAAATTTAATAAATATAATAGATACATACAAAGAATTAGTTAAATATCATGGCAATAGATCATTATCTAAATTAAGACTTTTGTTATTTGATAATAGAGGTAAATCATCAAAAAATTTGTACGATAGTTATATTAATAATGATAAAACAGGATATAATGAAATATTAAAATATAATATTCATAATAATTGTCATGAAAAAAATACAACATTTACATTACCACTATCTAGAAAATCGTCACCATCTAGAAAATCACCACTATCTACTACATCACCACCTAGTAAATTATCAATATCTAATAAATCGTCACCATCTAGAAAATCGCCACTATCTACTACATCACCACCTAGTAAATTATCAGTATCTAATAAATCGTCACCATCTAGAAAATCTTTGCCATCATTACTTAGTGAATCTTTTTCTATAAATGAAAAATTAATTCCCAAAGTCACAAAATTTACAAACCCTCGACCATCATTACATAATATGACAACGAGAAGTAAAGTAAAAAAGGATTCTCTATGAGAAGAAAATAATCATTAACCAGTTTTTTTCATATTTTCAATATTTATTATTCACTATTTGGTCTCTTTTTATTATCATCAATTCTCTTTTTAACTTTCTCTAAATTAA
>CERI01028591.1_pt1 | contig 10967 bp, 4 predicted proteins | sample 350261 | NCBI WGS metagenome assembly CERI01 (sample SAMEA2620979, study PRJEB7988) | marine metagenome | isolation source: saline water (ENVO:00002010), including
TTGGCTTTCTGAATTTATTCCTGAGCTTTTTGTTGATACAAAGGCAGTTTCTGATATAGTTGATTCTTACTCTGGTGATGTTGTAATTAAAAAAGGCGAAAAGATAACCAAAAGATTAATAAAAAAGTTAGATGAGTCAGGATTTAAAAAATATATTTTATCAGAAGAGTTAGTTTTCGGTCATGTAATTGTAGATGATTTGCTTGATTCTGAAACGGGAGAAGTTCTTTTGGAATCCGGTAGTATGTTAACATCTGAAGGTTTAAATGCTTTACAAAATTTGAATTTTGATAGCGTTGATGTTGTAAATCCGTCTAGATCAAGGATTGGTTCATATATTTATAATACACTAATTATTGATAAGAATAAAACTAGTAAGGATGCTTTACTTGATATTTATAGATCAATTAGATTAGGAGAATCATTTGCATCAGTTGAAGTTGCATCGAATTTTCTAAATTCTTTATTCTTTAATGTGGGTAAATATAATTTATCTGATGTTGGTAGAATGAAAATAAACTACAGGTTAGGAATTGATACAGATAAAGATGTCTTGCACCTAACCAAAGAAGATATTATTAAAACTATAGAAATTGTTAGTAAAATTAAATATAATGATCTTCCAACCGATGATATAGATAACTTAGCCAACAGAAGGGTAAGAGCAGTTGGTGAATTGGTTGAAAACCAACTTAGAATTGGCATATCAAAGATTGAAAAATATATTTTGGAGAAAATGAATTCATCAGATCCAGACTCTATAATGCCCCAAACATTGATAAATTCAAAACCTTTATCATCGTCTGTCAAAGATTTCTTTGCTATGTCTCAGTTATCTCAATTTATGGATCAAACTAACCCTTTATCTGAGGTTACTCATAAGAGAAGGCTTTCATCTTTAGGGCCCGGTGGATTAGTTAGAGATAGGGCAGGTTTTGAAGTTAGGGATGTGCACCCAACACATTATGGTAGAATATGTCCCATTGAAACACCTGAAGGTCCAAATATTGGTCTTATTAATTCACTTGCTACATATGCAAGAATAAATAATTATGGTTTCATTGAAACACCTTACAAAAAAGTTATTGACAATAAAGTAAGTAATGAAGTTATTTTCTTGTCAGCTATAGAGGAGATTGACAAAAATATTGCACAGTCAAACATTGATGTTAGTAAAGATGGATCTATATCTGAAGATATTGTAGTATGTAGAAGAAATAACGAATACATCACTATCAAATCATCTGAAATTGATTTAGTCGATGTTTCAACAAGACAGTTAATATCGATAGCCACAACATTAATCCCTTTTTTAGAGAATGATGACGCTAATAGAGCTTTGATGGGTTCTAATATGCAGCGTCAGGCTCTACCATTGTTAAAAAGTAGTGCACCTTTGGTTGGTACTGGTACAGAATCAATTATTGCACATGATTCAGGGGTAGTAGTAAAAAGTGATTTTGATGGTGTTGTTAAGTATGTTGATGCTAATAAGATTATCGTAGAATCAGATAATGATGAATCGGTAGGTAACATAAAAAATTATGATTTAATAAAATACTGCAGAACTAATCAGGATACATGTATAAATCAAAGACCTGTAGTATCAATTGGTGATAAAGTAAAAGCTGGTCAGATTATGTCTGATGGCCATTCTATTGAAAATGGAGAATTGGCATTAGGTAAAAATATCAGAGTAGCTTTTATGTCATGGAATGGATATAATTTTGAGGACTCAATTATTGTTTCTGAGAGGTTGTTGCAAGATGATACCTTTACATCTGTTCACATAGAAGAATTAGAGATAGTTGCAAGAGATACAAGGCTTGGTCCAGAAGAAATAACAAGAGATATACCAAATATAAACGAGGAATATTTGAGTAAATTAGATGAAGAAGGTATAATTCATATTGGAGCAAAAGTAAAAGCTGGTGATTTAATAGTTGGCAAGACAACTCCAAAAAGCGAGTCACCTATGACTCCAGAGGAAAAATTACTAAAGGTTATTTTTGGTGAAAAATCATCTGATGTTAAAGATTCTTCATTATATACTCCTATTGGTATGGATGGTGTTGTTGTTGATGTTAAAGTTTTGTCTAGAAAAGGTTTAGATAAGGATGAAAGATCATTATATATTGAAAGTCAGTCTATACAAAAAGCAAATAGAGATAAGGAAACTAATGTTTTATTCTTAAAAGATTCTGTAAGCAATAAAATTAAATCTTCTTTATTTGGTAAGGTTCTTACTAATAATATTTGTAAGAAAAAGAAAGGATTAAAACTTGACTATAAAGTACTACAAGAATTTCCTTTAGAGGAATTGCTAAAGGTTTCTGTTGACGATAGTGAATCTATGGAGAAAGTTGCTACTATTATTAAGTCTTATAAAGAACAATTACTTAATTTTGAAAAGAAGTATGATGACATTATTTCTCGTATTAAGTCAGGTGATGATTTAAAACAGGGTGTGCTAAAAATAGTTAAGGTATATATAGCTTCTAAGTCTGTGTTGCAGGCTGGCGATAAAATGTCAGGAAGACATGGTAACAAGGGTGTTGTATCTAAGATAGTACCTGTAGAGGATATGCCATATGATGAAAATGGTGAATCTGTAGATATTATTTTAAACCCTTTAGGTGTTCCGTCACGTATGAATATTGGTCAAATTCTAGAGTCTCATTTAGGACTCGCTTCTGTCTCTTTAGGTAGAAAAGTATCTGATGTATTAGATTTATATAATAAGGGCAAAGCGTCTGTTGACAATTTAAGATCTCAGTTAGAAAAAATATACAGTTCTAGTGAGGAGGTTTCATTATTAAAATTAATGAATGAGGATGAAATAGTAGCTTTTTCTTCAAAATTAAAAAATGGTGTACCATTTGCTACTGGTTCATTTGATGGTATGAATGAAGGTGTAATTGATAATTTATTAACTCTATCTGGTAATACAGAAGATGGTCAGGTTACACTAATAGATGGAATAAGTGGTGAGAAGTTTGATAGAAAGGTAACTGTGGGTTATATGTATATTCTTAAATTACATCATTTAGTTGATAGTAAAATCCATGCGCGTTCTATAGGTCCATATAGCTTGATTACTCAGCAGCCTCTTGGCGGTAAATCTCACTTTGGTGGGCAAAGATTTGGTGAAATGGAATGCTGGGCTTTACAAGCCTACGGTGTTGCTTATACACTGCAAGAAATGCTAACCGTAAAATCTGATGATGTAGTTGGTAGAATAAAGATTTATGAATCTATAATACATGATAATCAGAACTTTACTTGTGGAATACCAGAATCATTCAATGTAATGATAAAAGAAGTTCGTTCCCTTGGTTTGAATATTGAGCTTGTTGATTAGTTTCTTTTGTTTAATTAATTTTAAAATAATATAATTTTTATATGTCATTTCTTGAAGGTATATCGTCAGACGGTTTATTAAGGTTATCAAATCAAAAGACTGATAATTTAAATTTTAATGCAATAAAAATATCTATTGCTGACCCTGAAAAGATAAGGTCGTGGTCTTATGGCGAAGTTAAAAAACCAGAGACTGTCAATTACAGAACATTCAAACCTGAAAGGGAAGGTTTATTTTGTGCTAGAATATTTGGCCCTATTAAGGATTACGAGTGTTTATGCGGTAAATATAAGAGAGTAAAGTATAAGGGTATAGTTTGTGAAAAATGCGGTGTCGAAGTTACCTCTTCTAAAGTTCGAAGAGAAAGAATGGGACATATTGAATTAGCAAGTCCTGTAGCTCATATATGGTTCTTAAAGTCTCTTCCTTCTAGAATTAGCACTCTTTTAGGCCAAAGCCTTAAAAATATTGAAAAGGTTATTTATTTTGAAAATTATATAGTTATTGATCCTCTTATGTCGCCATTATCTGAGGGTCAAATACTTTCAGAAAAAGAATATGAGGATTTTCAAGATCAGTATGGTTATGGTAGCTTTGAGGCTGATATGGGTGCAGAAGGTATTCAAAAAATGCTTTCAAAGCTTGATTTAAAAAAAATTCAGTCCGAATTAAGGGAGGAGTTAGATAATTTAACTTCTGAACTTAAGAGAGAGAAGGTCATCAAAAGGCTTAAATTGGTTAATAATTTTCTAGAATCTGACAATAAGCCAGAGTGGATGGTTATGAATGTGCTCCCAGTTATTCCACCTGATATTAGGCCATTAGTTATGTTAGATGGTGGTAGATTTGCTGCGTCAGATTTAAATGAGTTGTATCGTAGAGTAATTAATAGAAATAACCGTTTAAAAAGATTGTTAGATTTAGGTGCTCCAGATATTATCATTAAAAATGAGAAAAGAATGTTGCAGGAATCTGTTGATGCTCTTTTAGACAACGGTAGAAGTGGTACAGTTGTTAAAAATGCTAGTAAAAGACCTTTTAAATCTCTAAGTGATATGCTTAAAGGTAAGCAAGGTAGATTTAGACAAAATCTATTAGGAAAGAGGGTTGATTACTCTGGTAGAAGTGTAATTGTGGTTGGACCTGAATTAAAATTAAACCAATGTGGTTTACCAAAAAAGATGGCTTTAGAATTGTTTAAACCCTTTATCTATTCAAAATTAGAGTTATACGGCAAATCACCTTCCATTAAAATCTCCAAAAAAATGGTTGAATCCGAAACAGCTGAAGTTTGGGATATTTTAGAAGAAGTTATTAAAGGTCATCCTATTTTACTAAATAGAGCGCCAACTTTACACAGATTGGGTATTCAAGCCTTTGAGCCAGTTCTTATAGAGGGTAAAGCTATTCAGTTAAATCCACTTGTTTGTGCTGCATTTAATGCTGATTTTGATGGTGACCAAATGGCGGTTCACGTTCCATTATCTATTGAAGCTCAGGTTGAATCTAGAGTTTTAATGATGGCAACTAATAATATTCTAAGCCCTGCAAATGGTAAGCCAATTATTGTACCCTCACAGGATATAGTTCTAGGTTTGTATTATTTAACCCTAGATAGTGATAATGTTAATAAGGATCCTATATTAGTAGCCAATAAAAATGAACTACAGCATATATTGTCTGATAATAATATTTCAGTTCATAGTAAAATAAAATATCGTTACTTTTATACTGATTCAAAAGGTGAAGAAAAATCTAAGATACTTGAAACAACTCCTGGTAGAGCTCTTTTATATAATCAGTTGCCAGAATCGATGTCTCATAACTTTGAGTTGGTAAACCAAAAAATGACTCAGAAGGACATTAAAGAATTAATCGATAGCGTCTACAGATATGCAGGTCAGGAAGAAACTGTTATATTTTGTGATAAAATTATGTCACTTGGTTTTAAATATTCAGGTAAATCTGGTATTTCTATCGGTAAAAATGATATGGTAATCCCTGATTCAAAAGAGTCTTATATTAACAACTCTTTTGAGAATGTTAAAAAACTGTATAAGCAATATAGAGAAGGTCTTATTACCAATGGCGAACGATATAATAAAGTTATTGACGAGTGGACAGAATGTACTAAATCAATCTCTAAAGAGATGATGAAAGAAATATCCGACGTTTCCAACCCTACAACTACTAATTCTATTTACATGATGTCAGACTCTGGAGCCAGAGGTTCTGAAAACCAAATTAAACAGGTTTCAGGTATGAGGGGTTTGATGGCAAAGCCATCAGGTGAAATTATTGAAAATCCAATTACTTCAAACTTTAAGGAGGGTTTGAATGTGTTAGAATATTTTATTTCTGCTCATGGTGCTAGGAAGGGTTTGGCTGATACTGCTTTAAAGACAGCAAATTCTGGCTATTTAACTAGAAGGTTGGTTGATGTTGCTCAAGATTGTATTGTAATTGAAGAGGATTGTGGGTCTCAAAATGGCGTCACTGTTGAAGAGGTTGTTGATGATAGGGCAGTTGTTGCTTCATTACATGAGCAAATTCTTGGTAGAATTTTATCAAAAGACATAGTTGATAAATCAGGAAATATTATTGCTAAAAAGGGTGATTTAGTTAATGAGAATATTTCAAAAAAAGTTTTTCTTTCTAAAGTAAGAACAGCTGAGGTAAGAAGTGCATTAACTTGTGAATCTAAGCATGGTATCTGTGCAAAATGTTATGGTCGCGATCTTGCGACTGGAAGTTTGGCTAGCGTTGGTGAAGCTGTTGGTGTTGTTGCAGCTCAATCAATTGGAGAGCCCGGTACGCAGTTAACAATGAGGACTTTCCATATTGGTGGTGCAGCATTGAGAGGTGATGAGCAATCGTCAATTTCTGCAACGGATGAAGGTGTATTAAGATTTGATTCCTCATCTGTTATACAAAAGAAAGATGGTAAATATGTTGTTGTTACAAGAAACTCAGAAATTAAAAATACTGACAAGAGTACGGGTGAAACTATTCACAATTACAAATTACCTTATGGTTCAGTCATTAATTTTAATGATGGTGATAAAATTAAAAAAGGTGATCATTTGGCAGATTGGGATTCTTATAATATTCCAGTTATTGCTGAAACTGATGGTGTTTTAGAATATGCCGAGTTAACAGAAAATGTTTCAATTAGAGAAAAAGTTGATGAAGAAACAGGTATTTCTACAAAGGTTGTTATTGATTGGAAACAATATACCCAACAAGATATTAAACCTAGATTAGTTATTAATAATGAATCTAAGCAAAAAGATTATAATCTTTCAGTTGGTACTATTATAACCTATTCTGATAATGAGGAAGTTAAAGCTGGTGATATTATTGCTAGAATACCTAAGGAATCTTCTAAGACAAAAGATATTACGGGTGGTTTGCCTAGAGTTGCAGAATTATTTGAGGCTAGAAAGTCCAAAAATACTGCTATAATGAGTGAAATTTCTGGTATTTTTGAATTTGTTAAGGAATATAAAGTTAAGAGAAAAATACTTGTTAAGCCAGAATCTGCTGACCAAGAGCCTGTAGAATATATTATACCTAAAGGACAGCATATTTTCTTTAGTGATGGCGATCATGTAAAAAAAGGTGATTTACTTATTGATGGTAATTTATCTCCACATGATATTTTACGTATATTGGGTATTCAAGAATTTAGAAAATATATGATTTTTGAAGTGCAAAAAGTATATCGTATGCAGGGTGTAAAAATTGATGATAAACATATAGAGGTTATTTTAAGTATGATGCTTAAACGAGTTGAGGTTAAAGATCCTGGCTCCTCGATGTATCTTCGCGGTGAAATCATTGATAAGGATGATTTTGATGAGTCTAATGCTAAAATTTTTGATGATGGTGGCAAGGCAGCTGTTGCCTTACCAGTGTTACTTGGTATTACTAAAGCTTCATTGCAGACTAAATCATTTATATCTTCTGCTTCTTTCCAAGAAACTACTAAGGTTTTAACAGAATCTGCAACTCAAGGAAGGAGTGATTATTTGAGAGGTCTTAAGGAAAATATTATAGTTGGTAGGTTGGTTCCTGTTGGTACTGGCTTAATGTCTAGCAATATTAAAGAAAAATATGGCGAAGCAGTATAATAGCTTAGCTAATTTAATTTGAATAAATAATTAAATGACAAAAATTATTAAATCTAAAAATAAAGTCGCAAGGTCTACTGGTGTTAATTTGTGGGGTAAGGAAGATACGTCTTCTGACAGGTTGAATGTAAGGCCAGGACAAAAACAATCTAAAGCTCCTAGAAGGCTTAGTAACTATGGTTCCCAGTTGAATGAGAAGCAAAAATTAAGGTTTCATTACAATATGTCGGAAAAGCAATTTAAGAATTTCTTTAAATTGTCTGCCAAGAAAAAGGGTGATACGGGTGAAAATTTCATCTCTTTATTAGAATCTAGATTAGATTCTGTTGTATATAGATCAAATATAGCTCCTACAATTTTTGCATCTAAACAGTTAATTAGCCATAAGCATATCAAAGTTAATGGTAAAATTGTTAATATTTCTTCTTATAAGTTGAAAATTGGCGATGTTGTTTCAATTAGAGATAGATCCAAAGAGATGAATTTGATTGTTGAGTCTTTAGAAAAATTAGAAAGAGATGTGCCGGAATATTTAAGATTAGACAAGGAAAGCAAATCTGTTGAAGTTGTATCAAACGCTTCTTTTTCTGACGTCCCTTACGCTTTTGAGGTAAATATTAATCTTATTATTGAATATTATTCAAGATAATTATTTTATTTCGACTCTTATTTTAAGTATGTAGGAGTCAAAATTACATTATATTATAGAATTGTATAATATACTTTTCTTATTATATATAAATGAAAAATAGATTTTTAAAGGCTATTGGTTTAATGAGTGGTACATCAATGGATGGTGTTGATGTTGCACTTCTTGAATCCGATGGTTTGTCTATAAAAAGAAAAAATAAGTTCTTATATTTTCCTTATCCTAAATCATTCCAAAATAAACTTAGAAAATTAATAATTAAACCTAGTTTAAATTCAAACTTATCACTAAATGTACAGAAAGAATTAACATATTTTCATATTGAGGCAGTTAAAATATTTCTTAAAAAATATAATTTACAATCAGAAGATATAGATTTAATAGGTTTTCATGGTCATACTATTTTACACAAAGTAGAGCAAAATTTAACATGGCAAATTGGTGATATTGATTTATTAGAAAAAAATACAGGAATTAAAACTATAGGAGATTTAAGAAATATTGATGTAAAACAAGGGGGTCAGGGAGCTCCTTTAGCGCCAATTTACCATCATGTTTTAATAAGAGACTATTTTGATGAGGAAGTAATTTTTATGAATATCGGGGGTGTTATTAATATTACATATGTCACTAAAGATGAAAATAAAATGTTAGCAGGTGATATTTGCTTTGGAAATGCGCCTATGAATGACTTAATTCATAAAAAATTGGGTAGAGAGTTTGATAATAATGGAGAAATTGCTAGAAAAGGACTAGTTAATCAAAAATTGTCACAAGAGTTTTTAGATATAGATTTTTTTCAGAAAAAGATTCCAAAATCAATTGATCGTAATGAGTTTAGTCACCTTTTGAAAAAATTTGATAACCTCAAGTTAGAAGATGCTTTGGCAACTTTAATTGATATTATAGCTAAATCCTTAGAGAAATCATTGAATTTATTACCAAAAAGACCAAAAAAAATTATTATTACTGGTGGAGGGGTAAAAAATATATTTATGATGGATAAAATAAAAAAAATAACAAATTTAAAAATTATAAATCCTAAAGATCTTAATATTGATGTAGATGCGGTAGAAGCTGAGCTTTTTTCTTTTATTGCAATTAGGCATTACTATAATTTGCCATTTACTTTTTTTGGCACCACTGGTAGGATAAATAATGTAAATATATCTAATTAAAAATTAATTTATATCCTTTAGTAATTTTATAAATTGTTGATTTTCTTTTTCCTGACCAACCGTCATTCTTAGACAATTTGGTAAGTTGTAGCATTTCATGTCACGAATTATTATACCATTATCTAATAAATATTGGTTTATCTTTTGGCATTTTTTTTCACTACCAAAATCAATTAATATAAAATTAGCAAAACAGTTGTAAAATTTAATTTTTAACTGATTCAAAGAGTTTTTAAGAAATTCTAACTGTTTTTTATTATAATTTTTAGAATTTTCCATAAATTCTACATCGCCAATTGCAGAAATTCCTGCTTTTTGTGCGGCCATAGAAACATTAAAAGGACCCCTAACTTTATTCAAAGAATCTGCAATATATTGTGAAGAGTAGCACCAACCTAGTCTTAGAGCTGCTAATCCATGAATTTTTGAAAAGGTACGTATCATAATGACATTATTATATTTTTTTACATATTCTATAATATTTGGATAATCTTTCTCATCAATATATTCAGCATATGCTAAATCCATAGCGATAATAATATTTTTTGGAGTATTGATGATTAATTTATCTAATTCATTTTTAGATATATAAGACCCGGTAGGATTGTTAGGATTGGCAATAAAAATAATTTTTGTTCTATTGGAAATTAAGTTAATAATTGCATCAATATCAGTTTTTAAGTTTTTTTCCTTAGCTTTAACAGCTTGCGCTCCAAATTTTGTTGCTGAAATTTCGTACATGAGAAAACTATACTCGCTTTGGATGGTTTCATCACCAACACCGGCGAAGGACTCAATTAATAAAGATATTATTTCGTCACTTCCAGCGCCACAAGTTATTTTCTCTTCCTCTATGCCATATTTTTTTGCAATGGCATTTCTTAATTCATAAGACGGGCCATCAGGATAACGAAAAAGCTCATTAGATGCATTTTTATATGACTCAATAGCACTTTTACTAGAACCTAAACAGTTTTCATTAGAGGATAGTTTAATTACTTTCTTTGATGACCCAATTTTACTTTTACCCGCAACATAGGGTTTAATTTTTTCAATATAGGATTTTGCTTTTATCATAATTAATAAATTGTTGATGAACTAACATTCTTTAACTATTTTTATAAAAAATCAATTTATAAAATAATATGCTAAATTCAAGCATTAATTTATAATAATACGGGGCTTTATTTGTTTCTAATTGTTACAAGATATCTTTATTAATCTTATTACTTGATATTTTTTTCAATTCTTTAGATAAAACATTGTGTTATATTATTTAAAAACTTTTATTTGCAGTTGTTTAAAATATCTAAGGTTAAGCAGGGTATAGAGAAATAGAGATATTCTAGGAAAAAATTAGCAATTTTATAAAAAAGTGACAAAGAAATGCAGCTGGAATAGAAAATTAAAACTACCTGATAGTCTTTTTAAAAATAGCTCAATTTTCTCCCCTATGCCAAAAACCAACTTTTTCTTATATATTTAATTATAGTTGTATAATACTTTAAACATTTAAATATGGAGCTTATTATTTTTAATTCCATGATTAATTACATGAGATTTATATATAAAAATTACAAATTAATATATCAGTAAGAATTAAAAAACGAAAAAGTTGACATATTAGTCTAAGTTTTGATAATATA
>CERI01117615.1_pt1 | contig 10965 bp, 9 predicted proteins | sample 350261 | NCBI WGS metagenome assembly CERI01 (sample SAMEA2620979, study PRJEB7988) | marine metagenome | isolation source: saline water (ENVO:00002010), including
GCAGTTACCAAGGTAATTCCTTCTTTAGAAGGCAAATTAACAGGAATGGCTTTTCGTGTCCCTACAGCTAATGTGTCTGTTGTAGATTTGACTGTTAAGGTTGTTAAAAGTACATCTTACGAAGAAGTAAAGAATGTTATGAAAGCAGCTTCTGAAAATGAATTGAAAGGGATTTTAGGATACACCGATGAAGCAGTAGTGTCACAAGATTTTGTAGGTGATGCACGAACTTCAATTTTCGATGCCGAAGCAGGAATTGAATTGAATGATAAGTTTTTCAAAATTATTTCTTGGTACGACAACGAGTGCGGTTATTCTAATAAGTTAATTGACTTAGCAAAGCACGTTAACAGCCTGTAGCATTATGTATTTAATTGTTGATAGTGGTTCCACCAAAACGGACTGGTTCGCCGTAGATGAGAAGGGGTCTGTTCTTTTTTCAACCCAAACACTAGGTTTAAATCCTCAAGTTCTCTCATCTGCGATACTAACAGAACGGATCATTAATAACTACGATTTATTTCAAAATAGAAAAGATGTAACAAAACTTTTTTTCTACGGGGCTGGATGTGGGATCAAATCAACAACTAATAGAATAAAGAAAGTTTTTGAAGAAATATTCATCAATTCTTCATTTAACATAAAAGAAGACACCTACGCTGCGGTTTATGCCTCCGCAGCAATAGGTGTCCCCTCTATTGTATGCATTTTGGGAACCGGATCCAACTGCAGTTATTTTGATGGCAAAGATATTCAACAACATATCACTTCATTGGGCTACATTCTTATGGATGAAGCCAGTGGTAATTTTTATGGGAAACAATTGATTAGGAGCTATTATTTTAATGAAATGCCAAAGCACCTTGCCGATTTGTTTGAAAAGGAATTTGATCTTTCAGCAAATACAATCAAAGAAAATTTGTACCGTAAAGAAAATCCAAATACTTATTTGGCACGTTTCGCAAAGTTTATGATTATCCATAGAGAAGACCCTTACATGCAAAATATGATTCATGAGGGCTTGAGACGTTTTATCAAGCATCAATTGTTTCAATTTGAAAATGCAAAGGATGTACCTATCCACTTTGTAGGCTCGATTTCATATTTTCTTCAAGATGAAGTAAAACTCATACTCAAAGAATTTGGTCTGACGCTAGGGACTGTGGTAAAACGACCTATTGATCAGTTGGTAGAATACCATGTAAATCTCTTGGAAAAAGAGCATTCATAAAGGCTTAAAGTGTAGCAATCATTGAAATTTCTACACGAACAAATTTTGGGAGGTTAGCAACTTCAACGGTTTCTCGAGCAGGGGCAGTTTCTTCCTTGAAGTACGTACCGTAAATTTTGTTTACTGCGTTAAAATTATTCATGTCACTTAGAAAAATAGATGTTTTGACTACATTTTCAAATGTCATATGAACAGCTTCTAAAACAGCTTTTAGATTTTCCATTACCCGAGTTGTTTCATCTTCTAAATTTCCTTCTATGAGTTTCATAGAACCTGGTTCAAGTGGGATTTGACCTGATACATACAGTACATTGTTTGAAAGAACTGCCTGATTGTAGGGACCTATTGGGGCAGGTGCATTTGGTGTATTGATTATTTTTTTCATGATGATAATTTACAATTCTTTGTCGGGTTCGTTTCTTTTGTCGTATTTCAAATCACTGAGTAAACCAGATTTAATTCCAATGAAAAAACTCCATGAACTTCGAGTACCAAAGGGTACCCAACTAAAATTTAGTCTCCAGCTTTCTAAATCACGGTCAAATCGAAATTGTGTGTAAGTAACTCCTTTCTGTTTAAAATCGTATCCAGATGAAAATCCAATAGCCCATTTTGGGGTCAGATCAATGTCTCCGGAAAGCATCAGTGAATTTGTGCCAATTTCATTTTGACCAGAATTATTTCTGTATGTTATGGAATGAGCAACCTTTATGCTCCAAGGAATTAGTGTTCGATACAAACTGGTAGATTTTTCTTCTTTTTCTTCTTCTTCCTCACTTTTTTGAAACCTATTATCAGAAAAATTATTGGACACCCCAAATAAGTCATCATCCCGACCTCCACCAGAAAGTCGCTCATACTCACTTCTTGAAATATTTTCTTCTTCTTCTTTTTTCTCTTTTTCTTCTTTATCTTTTTTCTTGAAGTCTTCGTTTGATAATTCGAAATTCGTATTCATATTAGCACTAGTAAAACGAACTAACCCCCCACCATTATCAATATTGAAAGTATTGATCCTAAGATTATTTTCATCAAGTGCATAGGGATCCATTGTTGCCGACAAGTTGATGTTAATTTTGTCTTTGAAAACTGAAGCACCTGTAGTTACTCTAACGGGAGAAAGATTAAATTGCTCGGCTGTAAAATTGTAACTCGTGCTGAAATTTAAATTGTTCAATATTTTAATTTTTTTAGGTTCAGGGTCTAAAGTATCTTTTGACCTGATTTTTGCTTCAAAATTATTACTTAAACTGATTCCCATAGTTCTGGACTTTCCTCTTGAGGGCCTCCCAAAAAGAGCTGTTTCAAAACGTGTGTATTCAGCAGTATTCCCTTTGGCATCTATTATGTATTCGTCGTAGTATTTTTCAAAACTTGGTTGAACACTGTAGCTTATGGCAGGTCGCATCGTGTGCCGAATAGATTGTATTTTTTTTCCTTCTTTAAAGTTAAAAGTACCGTAAATAGTAGTCCCTAAACTTGCACTGTAGTTGTACTGTCTAAATGCGTCAAACCCTTTTATTGTGTCTTTAACAACCCCTTTTTCTTCATTAAAGTTGTTGTACTTAACCGTTTCAGGAGTCCATATTTCTTTGTAGTTTGCAGATGTGCTAATACTCAAGTGTTTAAGAACCTTAAAATTTGTACTCAAGGGGATGTTGTGAGACATTCCCGCTCTGGCATCTTCAAACATTTCTTTTTTAAATAACTTTTCTTCTGTTGTTTGGATTCTGCTTTCTCCTCGAGTAGAGTATTGAAAATTAATATTCTGAATAAATCCTTTTTTGACTCCTACTTTGGGAGCAAAAGGGAAAATCCGTTCCATATTGGCCTGAAAAGTTGGAAGGGTTAAGTTCGCCGTTTTAGTTTTGGTGTTTTGAGAAAGAGAAGTAGTCAAAGAAATGTTCACTCTTGGGTACTTAGGAAAAGTTTTGGAGAAGGATACGGATGAACTCAATGTATTGTTCAAAAAATTCGCATCGTTTAATTGATTTACTGATTGAGAAAAATATGAACTACTCCCCAAGTTTACAGATGCCGAAAAGTTTGAGGTTGGACTTGCTTTAGAATCTCTTCGATGTGTCCAACGAATGTTGTAAACCGTACTATTGTTATAGTTAGGAAATCCTCGTTCTCCGTTAACGAGTTTTTCATATCTAAAGCTAAAGTTTCCACCAAACTTGTAATTTACCCGATACTGAGAATCAAAACGAAGACCATAACTTCCATTGGTGTAATAATCACCAGACAAATTAAGGTCAAAATATTCACTTATGTTGAGGTAATATCCCCCATTTTGAATGTAGTAACCTCTTTGTTGACTCTCACCATAAGTTGGAAAAATTACCCCAGAGGCTTTTTCATTAGTAGTAGGAAAATAGGCAAATGGAACTCCAATAGGGGTAGGGACATTTGCAATGTAGATATTGCTTAGACCTGCCACAATTTTTCCGCCAGGAACCATCTTCCCTTTTCTGATCCTGATGTAATAATCTGGATTTAATGGATCCGATGAGGTCGTTACCTTTGCGTCTTTGATGTAGTAAACCGAATCATTTTCTTTTTTGGTAAAATCAGAAAAAACATTCATTCCGCTTTGTTCCGTTTTGGAATTCCAGATTAACGCTTTTTTGGTATCAAAATTAAACCGAATCGAATCTGGATTAACTTCATTTTGACCTTGAATAAATTTTGGCTTTTGAGACAAAACACCCAAGGAGTCTGCTATTCGTCCTGCGTACACCTCATTTATGGTATAGTCCAAAACGATGATTCCTGCTTCAAGAGTCATATCTTCATAGGTAAGAATTGCTTTGTTGTACAGTCTTATTTTATTTTCTTTTTGATCTATTTTAACAGAGTCTTGAGCATTGTAATTTATTAAATCCAGTAGTAAGGGTTCTTTTTTAGGGATACTGTCTAAAACCTTGTTTTTTTCTATTTCTTTTGGATTTAAAGAATCCGAAATTACTTGTTTTTCTTGCGAAACATCAATCTGACCATAAGCAATGGATACCTTAAAAAAAAGTATTAACAATAGGACTGAATAAAAAGAATTTGTTTGCAAGTTGATATAAACTATTTTTGTAGGAATACAATTTTCAAAATTACGCATATTTTTTGTCCTTCAATTGTTTTTAAGTATTTATTGTAATGAAATTATTCCAACGTTTTGCTTTCTTGTTTTTGCTTTTTTGCAGCTATTTATTCAGTCAGGATGGAACAGCAAGTGTTGATTCTATCAAAGATAAAATCTTTGTTGTGGTTTTGGATGCAGGTCATGGAGGAAAGGATTCTGGTAACCGCGGAAACGGTTATTACGAAAAAAAAATTGCTCTTAATATTGTTTTACAAATAGGTAAAATTCTTGAAAAAGATCCAACCACAAAAGTCATTTATACTCGAAAAAAAGATGTATTTGTCGATTTGATAAAGCGAGCTCGAATTGCAAATCAAGCAGATGCAAATTTGTTTATTTCTGTTCATTGTGATTCACATACCTCCCAAGCCTACGGAGCTGGGACATTCGTATTAGGACTTCATGAGAATCAAAGAAATTTTGAAGTAGCAAAAAAGGAAAATTCCGTAATTTTCTACGAAGAAAATTACGAAGAGAATTATGACGGCTTTGATCCCAATAATCCAGAATCTGTGATCAGTTTGACTTTAATGCAAGAAACTTATCTGAATCAAAGCATAACCGCTGCAAATGAAATTCAGAAGAGTTTTGTAAACAACCTCAGTCGTAAAGATAGAAAAGTAAAACAAGCTGGTTTTATTGTTCTTAAATACACCTACATGCCCAGCGTTCTTGTAGAAACAGGTTTTCTTACCAACGCCAAGGAAGGAGCTTATTTGAATTCCAATAAAGGGCAAGTTCAAATGTCTAAAGCAATAGCAAAGGCAATCATTGATTATCGAAATTCTTTGAATTTATCAATCAACAGTTCAACTTCTATTGGAAACAAACTAAACACTGAAGCAGACAAAGAGATTGCTGAAACTCCAATTGATTCGAAGGAAAATTCTAGTCAAGTAACCTTTAAAATTCAAATCGCTGCAAGCTCAAATCTTTTAGAAACAAAATCAAATAACTTCAAAAATTTATTTCCTATTTCAAGAGAAAAAGAAGGTCGTTTGTATCGGTATTTTTTTGGAGAAACGAATTCTTATGTCAAAGCAAAAAAGCTCAAAGCCAAAGCAATTCGAAAAGGATATGAGTATGCTTTTATTGTTGCATTTAGAGAAAACAAAAAAATTAAATTATCAACAGTAATCCCGAAGTGATTATTGTCTTAAACTCGAAATAATTATTATTTTTGAATAAAATAAATTGAATTTGAAACTAACAAAAGAAATTAAGGCTGCACTATTTGTTCTTCTAGGTGTTTTTTTATTCCTTATCGGCTTTAATTTCTTAAACGGAACATCACTTTTTAAGAGTGAAAAAAATCTTTATGCAATTTACGATCAAGTAGAAGGGCTACAATCAGGTACAACAGTAACTGTAAACGGCTTGTCTGTTGGAAAGGTAAGTTCGATAGATTTTCTTCCAAACAGCAATAGAATACTTGTTAAGTTTACCGTTAGAAATGACCTTAATTTTTCGAAAAATAGTATTGCTGAAATTTATGAATCAGGCCTTATTGGTGGAAAATCAATTGCCATTATCCCTGTCTTAGATCGAAATAGGATTTTAGTTTCAGGGGACACACTTGTCAGTAGAACTAAACCTGGATTGACGGATGTCGTTGGATCTGAGATAGCTCCATTGCAAAAAAAGCTTGAACAAATTTTGATAAATGTAGATACGCTGGTCTCATCTCTAAATACAGTTTTGGATGATAAGGCACAACAAGGTTTAAATAAAGCGTTGAGTGAGGTATCTGTTACAGTATCCAATTTAAATTCCATTTCGAACTCTTTGTCAAAAATTTTAGTTTCGCAAGAATCAAATATCAATCAAACAATTAATAATTTTTCTGAGGCATCTGCCAACATAAATCAAATATCAGATTCCCTTTCAAAAACTGATCTAAAAGCATTAGTTAGCGAAATTGAAAATACGGCAACAACTCTCAATTCTATTTTTAAGTCAATCGATTCTGGAGAGGGAACTTTGGGTAAATTGATGAAGGACGACGGTTTGTACAATAACCTCGAGGCAAGTACCAAGGAAGTTAAATTGTTAATAAAAGATTTAAAAGAACACCCAAAACGCTATGTTCACTTCTCACTCTTTGGTAAAAAAGAAACACCATACAATTCCGATAAAAAAAACTAATTCAATATGATTTTAGCGTTTTTACCCAACTTAGTTTTTTTAGTACTTTTAATAATAACGATTTTTATTTTCACTCGTAATATTCTTAAGATTAAAAGCAACATTGATTTAGGTGAAAATATTGATCGAACTGACAAACCCTCAGAGCGTTGGAAAAATATGGCACAGATTGCCTTGGGGCAATCTAAAATGGTTAAACGCCCAATCGCAGGGGTTTTGCACGTTGTGGTTTACATTGGTTTTCTGATCATCAACATTGAATTACTTGAAATAATAATAGACGGTATTTTTGGTACTCACAGAATTTTTGCTCCAATTTTGGGTGGAGTATACGATGTTTTGATAGCAACTTTTGAATTTTTTGCTTTCCTAGTACTTGTTGCTGTAATCCTTTTTTGGTGTAGGAGAAACATCATTCGATTGAATCGTTTTTGGAAGAATGAGATGAAAGGCTGGCCAAAATTGGATGCTGATTTGATTCTTTATTTCGAAATCATTCTTATGACTTTGTTCCTGACAATGAATGGTGCAGATTTTTACATTCAAAACAATTTCCCAAATGCAGAGCACTACCAACAAGCTGGATCTTTTCCCATTAGTCAATACATTGCTGCGCTACTCGAAGGAGTTTCACTAGAAACAGCTATTACCATAGAACGAATTGCATGGTGGATGCACATTATTGGGATTTTTATTTTCTTAAATTACTTGTATTATTCCAAGCACTTACACATTTTATTAGCTTTTCCAAACACCTATTTTGCAAACCTAAATGCCAAAGGAGCTTTTGCAAATAACCCAGCAGTAACAGCGGAAGTAAAACTGATGTTTGACCCAGATGCTGATCCATATGCAGCTGCTGATGATTCAGCTGAGGAGCCCGATAAATTTGGAGCTTCTGATGTAATGGATTTAAATAAAATACAATTATTAAATGCCTACACATGTACCGAATGTGGAAGGTGTACCTCTGAGTGTCCAGCAAACCAAACAGGTAAACTACTCTCTCCCAGAAAAATAATGATGGATACTCGGGATCGACTCACAGAAGTGGGTAAAAATATCCAAAAAAATAAGGGGGTTTTTGTACCAGATGGAAAACAATTGTTAAACAACTACATTTCAACAGAAGAATTATGGGCATGTACTTCCTGTAATGCCTGTGTTCAAGCATGCCCCATAGACATAGACCCCTTGTCTATCATTATGAGTATGCGACAGTATTTGGTAATGGAAGAATCGTCAGCACCAACAGACCTTAACAATATGATGGGGAACATAGAAAATAACGGCGCTCCATGGCCATTTAATCAACAAGATAGAATTAACTGGGTTCAAGACCTTTAACCATAAATTTAAAAAAAGATGCACAAAGAAGAAGCAGAAAGCTATTTGCATAAGAAAGTAGAAAACGGAGAGGAAATTAGTCCGGTTTTACCTGAAGGAATTAAAAATTATCTTATCGACATTGATGGAACAATCTGTGATGATATTCCCAATGAAGAACCAGAAAGAATGGTAACTGCAGAATTGTATCCAGATGCTTTAGAAACGTGTAATCGTTGGTATGATGAAGGTCATTTGATTTGTTTCTTTACTTCAAGAGTAGAGGCAAACAGAGAAGTTACTGAGGCTTGGTTAAAGAAAAACGGTTTCAAATACCACAGTTTGTTAATGGGGAAACCAAGAGGTGGAAATTACCATTGGATTGATAACCATCTGGTAAAAGCAACTCAGTACAAAGGGAAATTCACTGAATTGGTTAATAAAGAAGTAACCATTCAGGTTTTTGATGATGGGATGAACGACAAATAAAACTTATGATTAAAGTACCAACAGTCGCTGAATTGACCGCCGAAGGTAAAATTCCTGAAATTTTATTTTGGGTGGGTTGTGCTGGAAGTTTTGATGAAAGAGCAAAAAAAATTACAAAAGCTTTCGTGAAAATACTTCATAATGCCGGGGTTTCTTACGGTGTTTTGGGAGCCGAAGAAAGTTGTACTGGTGACCCTGCAAAACGCTCTGGTAATGAGTTTCTGTTCCAAATGCAGGCAATAGCAAATATTGAGGTACTCAATGGTTATGGGGTTAAAAAAATAGTAACAGCCTGTCCACACTGTTTCAATACCCTCAAAAATGAATATCCTGAATTGGGAGGTTCTTATGAGGTTATTCATCACACTCAGCTTCTAAAAGACTTATTAGACCAAGGAAAGCTAACCATCGAAAAAGGATCTTACAAAGGCAAAAAAATAACCTTTCACGATCCATGTTACTTAGGTCGTGCAAACAATGTTTATGAGGCTCCTCGTGATCTAATCAAAAAATTAGATGCCGAATTGGTAGAGATGAAAAATTGTAAAGCAAAAGGTCTTTGCTGTGGTGCTGGGGGCGCTCAAATGTTTAAAGAGCCTGAAAACGGTTTAAAAGACATCAATATCGAAAGAACAGAGCAAGCATTAGAAACTAAGCCAGATATTATTGCAGCGGGTTGTCCTTTTTGTAACACCATGCTCACTGATGGTGTTAAAAACAAAGAAAAAGAGGGTGAAATACCTGTTCTGGATGTTGCTGAACTTATTGCTACCGCAAAAGACTTGTAATTTATGTTAATTTCTTTTTCTGATCTTCCCAATCGTGCTCGAGTATGGATTTATCAAGCATCTCGTCCATTTTCCTCTAAAGAAAAAGAAAAGGTTTCTCAGCAGGTTCAAGAATTTTTAAAACAATGGACCGCTCACGGAACTGACTTGGTAACTGCTTTTGAAATTCCCTACGATCGGTTTATCGTAATCGGTCTTGACGAGCAGAGTCAGGGTGCCACAGGGTGTTCCATTGATTCATCTGTAAGGTTTATTCAAAGTCTCGAAAATCAATATCAAATAGAACTCTTGGATAAAATAAATGTTACCCATAAAAAGGGGAATGAACTTTTGTACACCCCACTAAAAGAGTTTCGTTCTCTTGCAAAAAAAAGAAAGATAACTTCCGAAACAATTGTTTTTAATAACTTAGTGATAAACAAAGAAGAATATTTGAGTCATTGGGAAGGACCAGCTGGACAAAGCTGGCATTCTCGTTTTATTAAATAAACCCAACATCACATGCGGTACCTGCTTTTTTTATTTTTTTGTAGCTACACGCTATTTGCTCAAACTCCTGATCCACTTTTAGCTTCAGATATTGAAGCCCAAACGAAATGGGTTGATAGTACATACACTTCTCTTAGCTTGGAAGAAAAAATAGGGCAACTCTTTATGGTAATGGCTTTTTCAGAAAAAGGGAAAGAACATTTCGAAAAAATCGCCAACAATATTGAAAAAGATAAGATTGGTGGAGTTATTTTTTCTTTGGGAGGTCCATTAGGTCAAACGAATTGGTTGAATCAATTTCAGGAAAAAGCAAAAACGCCTTTGCTCATAGGAATGGATGCCGAATGGGGTGTTTCCATGCGTTTGGACTCTGTACAGGCGTTTCCATGGAACATGACCCTTGGAGCAATTCAGGATAATGATATTATTGAACATGTTGGTTTCAGAATAGGAGAACAAGCCAAACGTTTGGGGGTTCATATTAATTTTGCTCCAGCAGTTGATATCAATACCAACCCATCTAACCCAATCATCGGGAACCGATCTTTTGGTGAGAACAAAAACAATGTCGCTGAAAAAGGAATTGTATTTATGAAAGGAATGCACAGAGCAGGTGTTTTATCCTCTGCTAAACATTTTCCTGGACATGGCGATACGGAAACAGATTCTCATTTGGGGTTGCCTTCAATTAATTTTTCAAAAAGCCGAATAGATCAAACAGAACTTCATCCATTTAAAAAAGTGATTCAAGATGGTGTATCCTCTGTTATGGTTGGACATCTTGATGTTAAGGCTTTAGACCCCGGTATTCCTTCCTCATTGTCTTACAAAATAGTAAATGATTTACTTCAAGATTCTTTACAATTTAAAGGCTTGGTTATTACCGATGCACTGAACATGAAAGGAGCATCCAATATTAATCCCAAATACGGGATAGATGTGGCGGCTTTTTTAGCTGGAAACGATATTTTATTGATCCCAAATAATGTCAAAACAGCTATCAAACAAATGAAACGTGCTCTAAATGATCAAATATTTTCTGAAGAACGTTTAGCGTATTCGGTAAAGAAGATTTTAAAAGCAAAATACTTTGTAGGCCTAGATAAGTTGCAATCGACTCCAGCTATAAATTTAATTGCTGACCTCAATACTGAAAAAGACGATTATTTAATTCAAAAGGCAATGGAATCTGCTATTACCGTTGTTCAAAATAAAAATAACATTCTGCCGCTTAAAACCAATACAACTTATGGTTACATCAAGCTTGGCGATGATGACGGAACATATTTTCAATCCACTTTGTCACCAATAATTAAACTTAATAAGGTTGATGCTTCCTTGTCGGTAAATCAGATTGT
>CERI01284187.1_pt1 | contig 10964 bp, 8 predicted proteins | sample 350261 | NCBI WGS metagenome assembly CERI01 (sample SAMEA2620979, study PRJEB7988) | marine metagenome | isolation source: saline water (ENVO:00002010), including
GATAGTCCATATTTACAACAGAGTCAGCCCCTTCTAGGCTTAGAATGTATCCTATTGGCTTTTTAGGAGCATCATCGTTTTTCCAAAGTACTAAATGCTCCTTTAACTGTTTGGCATTTGTAATCTGAACCATTTCTCCAATGTCTTCCATGGTTTTGTACCATGCCAGCTGAGCCTGTGTTTGAGCCCAAGCCTGTTGTGGTGAATTCCATCCAGGTAATTTACTTTCTCTTTTCACGTAGCGTGCAATCTGGGTAGCGACACAAATTCCTACATTACCTTTACGCATAGCGTCTAGAGAAACAGTGTTTTTTTCTCTGTCGGGCTTATCCGTCATTCCGATTTCACTTTTTCTTATTTTATCAACAGTCCAAGTTAAATCTCTGTTCCATTCCATGGCATTCATGGCAAGGTCTAGGTGTGCATCGAGTACAAACATGTTTTCTCTTTAATTTTTATGTAGTGTATTAGTTACATGATCTCTTGCTGCAATTTCCCAGTGACCCGTTATTTTACCCTCTTTAACTGTTAAAACCTTGTTGTACTTAATAACGGTTGGGCAAATGTGCGTGGGTATGGCATAACAAACTTTACCGATTGCGAATTTTTCAGATTCAAAACATTCAATAACAAGATGTTCTTCACTGTGACTTATCGATTTGTAATTCTCAAAATTGAGAATTTTTAATCTTGGAAATTTCATTTCTGCTGCAACAGATTTGTGTCCAAGGTTGAGACAGATCAAATTTGCATCTGGTTTACTAACAATATTACCTACTAAAACCGCTGCAGTATGAAATTTTAAATCTTTATATGAATAAGCATATCCCTGATCCCATAACAAGGATGTACCCGGGCTTACCTCAACATCATTTCTTTTTACGTGAATTGGGAAAGTAGGTGTACCACCAGCAACAATAGTTTTGATTTTTATCCCTAAAAGTTCGATCTGATTTTTTAGTTTTAGAACAAGTTCAAAGTCTTTATCACAAATTTCCTTGCGTAAATTAAAGTCCGATTCATGAATGTGTCCATCGTAAACATGCAGGCCTTTGGCAACTAGATTTGTAGATTTTTGTATTTTTTGGTAAAACAGAGCAGCTTCTTTATTTGGTGTTATCCCAGTTCTGTTCATCCCATTATTGATGTCTAACCACAGCGGAATATGCAACTTCATTTTAAAGGCTATGGTGTTGATTTTATCTCTTATTTCTTCATCATCAACAATTGTAGATATTGAGGAGTTTGGATACTTTATTACCAATTCAAAAAATCTTTCAATATTAACTCCCACAGGTTGCATTGCTATGAGAATATCTTGAACACCGCATTGAGCAAGTAACTCTGCTTCGGCAAGGGTTGCACATTTGAATTTTGTGATGCCGTATTTTAATTGCAGATTTATTATTTCAGCAATTTTATGGGTTTTTATGTGAGGTCTCAAGCACTCTGGTCCTTCAGAAATTTCAATCATCAATTTGATGTTCTCCTCGATTCTATTTGGATACACCAATAGAGCTGGAGATATTACCTCTTCAATATTATTTACCTCATACCAATTGTTTCCCATAGACATTTAATACAATTCGAACATTGCCTCTACCTCTACTGGTATACCATCAGGCAAAACCATACCTACAGCACTTCTTACACCTATGCCTTGTTCTTTTCCAAATACATCGGCCATTAATTCACTAAATCCATTCATCACGTAGGGATGTTTTTCAAAGTCTTGGGAACTATTAACCATACCAAATACCTTAACCACTCTTTTAATCTTATCTAAACTTCCAAAATGTGTTTGTATGCTAGAAAGCATTGTCAAACCCACTTGTCGTGCTGCTAACTTACCCTCATCTGGGTCTAGATTGTCACCCAAGCGTCCTTGCATAAATGAACCATCATTTTGCACGGGTCCCTGTCCAGAGACATACAAAAATTTATCCACAACTAGCACGGGTCTGTAAACCCCAGCTGGTTTGGGAGCTGGTGGAAATACTAAGTTTAATTCCTTTACTTTTTCTGAAGGTAAATTTTTCATTTTTTCTTTTTTAAATAAATATGTTAAGTATCAAAACGCCTATTAATCCCATAATTCCAATAGTAGTTTCCATAACAGTCCAGGTAGAAAGGGTTTCTTTAACAGAAAGATTGAAGTACTCTTTGAACATCCAAAAGCCACCATCATTTACGTGAGACAACATTAAACTTCCAGAACCTATTGCTAGTACCATAAGCTCAGGACTAACTTGGGTTCCTGAAACAAGCGGAAGTACTATTCCTGCCGCTGTTAAACCCGCAACAGTTGCCGAACCAACACATACTCGAATAATCGTAGCAATCAACCATGCTAAAAATAATGGAGATATTTGAGAACCTTTTAATAACGCTCCAATGTAATCGCTAACCCCACTGTCTATTAAAATTTGTTTTAAAGCTCCTGCTCCAGCAATAATCAGTAAAACCATTGTTATGCTAGAAACAGAACTTGATAAAGAATTCATCAAGGATTTCATCTTTTTTCCTCGTGAAATACCAAGAGTATAAATTGCTACTAAAACAGAAATTAGCATCGCTACTACGGGGTTACCTAGAAAAACTACAACATCGCTAAAAACAGAATCTTTGGCTATGAAAAAAGTTAAAATTGTTGAAAAGATAATCAATCCAACAGGCAGTAGTGCACTGAATACACTGACACCCATACTTGGCATTTCTTCATCTTTTAGAATAACTGGATTGTAAAACTCTTTTAAAGGAGTAGCGTTTATGTTTTTAATTGTTTTAGTAAACAATGGTCCAGCAACAATGATCGCAGGAATGGCAATGATAATTCCGTAAAATAAGGTTTTACCAATATCAGCACTAAACATATCTGCAATAGCAGTAGGAGCTGGATGAGGAGGTAAAAAACCATGGGTAACTGACAATGATGCAAGCATGGGTAAGCCTACATAAATCAAAGGTAATCTAGTTGATGCAGCTACAGTAAAAACCAAAGGTATTAAGATCACAAAACCAACCGAATAAAACATGGGGATACCAACAATAAAACCGGCTATTACAACAGCCCACTGAATATGTTTTAAACCAAAAGCAGAAACCAATCTTGAAGTAATTCTTTGGGCAGCACCACTATCTGCAACAAGCTTTCCAAGCATTGCTCCAAACCCCAAAATCATAACCAAGAAACCAAGTGTATTCCCCATCCCAGTTTGTATTGATTTGATAATGGCCTCTAGCTCCATACCTTGAAAAACACCAACAAAAATACAGCTTATGACAAATGCTATGAATGCATTGAGCTTGAATTTGGCGATCAAAACAAACAACAATAATATCCCGAGAATAACAATTAGTAATGGCATACGCTTAATAAATTATTTTTATTGAATTTGAAAAATAGGTCAATCCATGGGAGGTTTTACAGAGCTAATAATTTTAAAGATTCTCTAATTTTAATTGGAATAGAAACCGATTTATTTTCCATTCTACTCACAAATACATGAACAAATGAACCAATAGCACAGGGTGTAGTTTCTCCTTTTTTAAAAACTGCTAAACCATAGGTGACAGAGCTGTTCCCTATCTCGTTTACCCGAAGACCAACTTCAATTTGATCTGGATAAGCGATCCCAGAAAAATATTCGCATTGTGAATTTACCACGTAACCTACAATTGGATCTATATGAATATTTAAGCCAGCACAATCAATCAAATAATGATTTACAGTGGTGTCAAAATAGGAATAATAGGCTACATTATTGATATGTCCATAGATGTCGTTATCCATCCACCGAGATGTAATGGTATGAAAATACTTGTAATCATTTCTGCTGTTCTGTTTAATCTCTTTCATAATATGTTTTACTTCCTAATTTCATAAACAAAAGCTCATGAATTGTATCACAAAATCTCGGCCTTACCAGTAAATATACTAAAAGTAATTCTGTTCTAAATATCAATCCTTATTCTTTTAATTTTGAAAACTTCATCAATGATCTACAAGGGTGTGAATTACTATTTTAACTTCTATTTCTAACAAATCATCTAAATCTTTAACACCAATAACTCTATTAATAACCAAAAAATAAAAAGACTTTTCTGTAAATCAACTCTTAAGCATTAAGAACTTTAAAAGGAAAATATACATGGAATGATTAATAAAAGATACAATATGTAAATTATCATCTATTATTGACAAAATCTATTATTTAATCAATAAATCTATGACCTTAATTTTGTAGTTTTACGATCAATTAAAAAAAAATATATGGCATTTGACATCGAAATGATAAAGCAAGTTTACGCTAAACTAGACAAAAGCGTATCAAATGCACGTCAGCTAACAGGAAAACCATTAACAGCCTCAGAAAAAATTTTGTATTCTCACTTATGGGACGGAACAACTGATCGTCCCTATGAAAGAGGAAACGACTATGTAGATTTTGCGCCTGATAGAATTGCATGTCAGGATGCAACAGCTCAAATGGCTTTATTACAATTTATGCAGGCTGGTAAAAATAAAGTAGCAGTCCCCACTACTGTTCACTGTGATCATTTGATTCAAGCTAAATCTGGAGCAACAGCCGACTTAAAATCTGCAAACAACACTTCAGCAGAGGTATTCAATTTTTTGGAATCTGTCTCCAATAAATACGGCATAGGTTTTTGGAAGCCCGGTGCTGGAATCATCCATCAAGTAGTTTTAGAAAATTATGCTTTCCCAGGAGGAATGATGATCGGAACAGATTCTCACACCGTTAATGCCGGAGGATTGGGAATGCTTGCCATAGGAGTTGGTGGAGCTGATGCGGTAGATGTCATGGCAGATATGCCTTGGGAATTAAAATTTCCAAAACTCATCGGTGTAAAATTAACGGGTAAATTAAATGGCTGGACTGCACCCAAAGATGTTATCCTAAAAGTAGCTGGAATCCTCACAGTAAAAGGAGGAACTGGAGCCATCATAGAATATTTTGGAGAAGGTGCCGAATCCATGTCTTGTACTGGAAAAGGAACCATTTGTAACATGGGAGCAGAAGTTGGAGCAACAACTTCTACCTTTGGTTATGATCAATCAATGGAACGCTACCTGCGTTCAACAGACCGTGACGATGTTGCAGATGCTGCAAATGAAGTAAGAGAACATCTAACAGCTGATCCAGAAGTTTATGCAAACCCAGAAGTTTATTTTGATGAAGTAATCGAATTGGATTTAGATACATTACGCCCTCATATCAATGGACCCTTTACTCCCGATCTAGCAACACCGGTATCAGAAATGAGCAGCGTTGCTAAAGCAAACGGATGGCCCTTGCAAGTAGATTGGGGACTCATTGGATCTTGTACAAACTCCTCTTATGAAGATCTAGATCGAGCAGCTTCAATTGCTCGACAAGCTGTAAACAAAAAACTGGTTACCAAAGCTGAGTTTGGAATTAACCCAGGTTCCGAACAAGTTCGATACACTGCTGAACGTGACGGACTCCTTGTACCATTTGATGAACTGAATGCTAAGATTTTTACCAATGCTTGCGGACCTTGTATCGGTCAGTGGGCACGCGAAGGTGCAGAAAAAGAAGAAAAAAACTCCATCATCCATTCATTCAATAGAAATTTTTCTAAACGTGCAGATGGAAATCCAAATACACATGCATTTGTTGCCTCACCCGAAATGGTTGCAGCTATTGCCATCTCAGGGCGATTGGATTTTGATCCGGTAAACGACACCCTAATTAACGAAGATGGAGTTGAAGTAAAACTAGATCCACCCTCTGGAAAAGAATTACCACCAAAAGGATTTGATGTAGAAGACAACGGGTACTTGGCACCACAACAAGACGGATCAAACGTAAAGGTTATTGTTGCTGATGATTCGGAACGCCTACAATTATTAACTCCTTTCCAACCTTGGGATGTAGCAAATTTAATGGGAGCTAAACTACTAATCAAAGCACACGGAAAATGTACTACGGATCATATTTCTATGGCTGGCCCTTGGTTGCGTTTCCGTGGTCATTTAGACAATATTTCAAACAACTGTTTGATTGGAGCTGTGAATTCTTTTAATGAGAAAACAAATTTTGTTAAAAATCAATTGACTGGCGAATATGCTGGAGTACCAAGTGTTCAACGCGAATACAAAGCTGCTGGAATCGAAACCGTAGTCGTTGGAGATCATAACTACGGAGAAGGGTCTTCAAGAGAGCATGCTGCAATGGAGCCACGTCACCTCGGGGTTAAAGTTGTTTTGGTAAAATCATTTGCAAGAATTCACGAAACCAACCTCAAAAAACAAGGTATGTTGGGGATTACTTTTAATAACGAAGCTGATTATGATTTGATTCAAGAAGATGACATATTCAACTTTATTGATCTAAAAGATTTTTCAGCAGGAAAACCCATAACTATTGAAGTAGTTCATGCTGACGGATCAAAAGATATGATTCAAGCAAATCACACCTACAATGAACAACAAATTGAATGGTTCAAAGAGGGATCCGCATTGAATTTAATCAAAAAACAAAACAAGGCTTAAGAACTTCATTTATCAATACTCTTGAAATTAGATTTAATAAACTTCCTAAACACTCACATTTAAAGCAAACCTAAAAGATGATGAATAAATATGTTGACATGGATACGCTAAAGTTTGTTCTTTATGATGTACATAACTTAGAAGATTTATTAAAAAGAGAACGGTTTGAAGAGCACGACAAAGAATCTTTAGATTTATTTTTAGAATCCACCAAAGATTTTGCAGACAAAGAACTTTATCCTTATCTCAAAGAAATGGATGAGCAACCAGCTTATCATAAAGAAGGAAAAGTTTACGTCCATGAGCAAGTAAAAACAATGATGCACAAAGGAGGTGAATTGGGAATAATATCCGCCTCATTTGATTATGAAGACGGCGGAATGCAAATCCCACTCGTTGCTCACACTGCTGCAAGTTACATCTTGGATGCTGCCAACAACCATTTACCTGGTTATGCTGGACTTACCCAAGGAGCAGCAGAGCTCATCATTCATTTTGCAAACGAAAAACTAAAAGAAACCTATGTACCTGATATGCTAACAGGTCAATGGGGAGGTACCATGTGTTTGACAGAGCCTCAAGCAGGAAGTTCATTGTCCGACATTGTAACCAAAGCAAAAAGAACAGAAGAAGGCTTTTACAAAATTAGTGGTCAAAAGATTTTTATTTCAGGAGGAGACAATCAATTTACGGAAAACATCATTCATCTTGTACTTGCACGAATTGAAGGAGCACCTAAAGGAACAAAGGGTATCTCATTGTTTGTTGTTCCAAAAAACAGACCCAAAGCAGACGGTTCTCTTACACCAAATGATGTAACTACCGTAGCAGACTTTCAAAAATTAGGACAACGTGGATATTGTACAACCCATCTCGGATTCGGTGATGCAGATGATTGTCAGGGCTGGTTGGTAGGAGAAGAAAACCAAGGTCTAAACTACATGTTTTTAATGATGAATGCCGCAAGAATTGCAGTAGGTCGAGGAGGCTCGGCAATTGCATCAGCAGCCTATTACGCTTCTTTACAATATGCAAATGAGCGTCCTCAAGGAAGAAAATTGTCCAGTGATGGAAAGAAAAACATGGAAGACAACCAAAATTTAATCATCGAACACCCTGATGTTCGTAGAATGCTGTTGCTGCAAAAAGCAGTAGTAGAAGGATCGATGAGTCTGGTTCACTTAGCTGCAAAATATTATGATCTCGAGCTAACTGCAACATCAGATCAAGAAAAAAACAAATACAACACCCTACTCGAAATGATTATTCCAGTAGTAAAAACCTATCCATCTGAAGCTGGTATTTATGCAGTGAATAACGGACTACAAGTGCTGGGTGGGTATGGCTTTTGTTCCGATTTTATTCTCCAACAATACTACAGAGATATTCGAATCAATGCTATTTACGAGGGTACCACAGGAATTCAATCTCAAGACCTTTTGGGTAGAAAAATTACTATGGGAAATGGGTCGGGTCTTCAAATGTTATTAACCGAAATTACAATTGCTATTCAGGAAGCAAAAAAACATCAAGAATTGATCCCATATGCCAGTATTTTGGAAGAAAAAATACAGCTTACTCAAAAAGTACTCCAAGAATTAATGCCTCATGCTATGAAAGGAGACTTTGAAAGATATTTAGCAGATGCTAGTATTTTTATGGAATTTTTCAGCCTCATAATTGTAGGATGGACATGGCTTGAGATGGGTACAAAAGCACATGAAGGTCTAAACAATAATAATGCAAAATATTCAAATGAATTTTATGTTGGAAAAATAGAAACCTTAAAATATTTCTATGCCTATGAACTCCCCAAGACCCTAGGCCACGCAGAAATCTTATTGAATCCATCAACAGTTACAATAAAAAAAGAATTAGAGTACATCAATTAATACTATTATTTAACAAATAATAATGAGCAATTATTATGAAAAAAATTTTCACTTTTGATTTTAAACATTTAAGAGGAGACCTTTTTGGAGGTTTAACAGCAGGTATTGTGGCATTACCCCTAGCACTTGCATTTGGAGTAAGTTCTGGTTTGGGTCCAAGTGCAGGACTTTACGGAGCAATATTTTTGAGCTTTTTTGCAGCTCTTTTTGGAGGTACTGCAACACAAATATCAGGACCTACTGCTCCAATGACTGCAGTAAGTATGGTGTTTATTGCAGAGATCATCTCAAACTTTGATGGAAATGTAGAAAAATCTTTACCAACAATTCTAGCCGTATTTCTATTGGCAGGAATTTTACAGGTTGGAATTGGAATGATTGGTCTCGGAAAATACATACGATACATCCCCTACCCTGTAGTTTCAGGTTTTATGACAGCAATTGGAGTCATAATTTTGGTAACTCAAATACCCCCTACATTTGGTTACTATCCCAAGGAAGATGTTAAATATGTTCAACAATTTAAGCCTCAGGCCGAAGAAATCATTTTGGAAAATATTCTAAAAGATGAAATGAATGAAGGGATTTTGGTTCTAGAGGATTTTAAAACAACTATTGAGCGTGCAGATAAAATAACTGAAGATGAAATATTAACTGAGGCAAAAACTCTTGCAAGCAAAAACGCCTCTGGTGTTATGGGAACAATAAAAACACTACCTAAAATATTTGCTGAGATTAACTTTTTAGAGGTAGCCCTAGCATTTTTCACTATCCTAATTATTTTTGGGTTCAAACGAATTACCACCAAGGTACCTAGTACCCTTGTTGCACTGTTTGTAGTTTCTGGAATAGCCATTGGATTTGGAATAGACTATCGACCAATTGCAGCTATTCCCTCTGGACTACCAATTCCCCAACTTTCTTTATTCGGTGCTTTAGGATTAGATATGTTTACAAAATACATTTTCACAGCCCTTACCCTTGCATTTTTGGGTGCTATTGACTCTTTATTAACATCTGTAGTTTCGGACAACATGACCAAAACAGTACACAAACCCAACAAAGAATTAATAGGACAGGGAATTGGAAATAGTATTGGAGCAATATTTGGAGGTTTACCTGGAGCTGGAGCAACAATCAGAACAGTCGTAAACATTAATGCAGGTGGTAAAACCAGATTATCAGGGATGATTGCGGGAGTACTGCTCCTCATTATCTTACTTGCCCTAGGGCCAATTGCATCAAAAATTCCAGCAGCAGTTTTAGCTGGAATCTTAATTACTGTAGGTATCGGAGTAATGGATTACAAAGGTTTAAAGGCAATACCATCGATGCCAAGACAAGAAGTTATTATTTTAATCGTCGTACTAGTTCTGTCAACTTTTTGGAACTTAGTTTATGCTGTAGGAATAGGTTTAGTAATTGCATCTTTGATTTTCATGAAAAAAATTGGTGATTTAACAAGCGAAAGTTTAAATTTAATTCCATTAAAACCAGAAGACGTTTGGGAAGATGAAAAAGAAGTGCCTAAAAAAATAGAAAGTGAAATATTCATCAAACACATCAATGGCCCTTTATTTTTTGGCTCAACATCTAAATTTACAGAAACGGCCAAACAAATACCAAAATCAGTTTCTACCTTAATAATCCGATTGGATAAAGTTCCCTACATAGATCAGTCAGGATTGTATGCGCTTGAGTCAGTGATAATGGAACTGAGCCAAAATGGGAAAAAAACACTTTTGGTAGGAGCTGCAAAGCAACCGAAATACATGATGGAACGAATTGATATTATTCCAGATTTGATTCCAAAAGATCAATTGTTTGATGACTTTGAAAACTGTTTAGAGTGGCTCAAAAAGTATGATAAGTCATAGCCACAAAAGTTATGGCTTTAATGAGTTAGTTGGAATCAACTTTTGCAAGATCGAATAAATCTTGTCGGATAATTTTGTATTCTTTGACATCTTTTTTGATTACCTGATCGTCATCTAGGCCTTGGTTTTCATTAAACCAATCTGTTGCGATATCATTGAATTCGACCTCTAAATTTCTACGACTCCACATAGCCATTTCATAGATGACAGGATAAAGATCGATACCCATATCTGTCAAATAATAGTATTTAGTTTTCTTGTTATTTGGAGTATAGGTGTAATCAATTAATCCATTTGACATCAATGTTTTGAGCCTGTCTGTCAAGATGTTTGTGGCTATCTTTTCTGGAGAATCGATAAACTGTTTAAATGTATTTCGTTCGAGAAAAAAATCTCTAATGATTATGAGAGACCATTTATCTCCTACGATATCAACTAAATTTGAAATTGGGCATCCAGATCTATGTTTCATTTGGGTGAAATTTAAATTAATTAAAACTATATTAAAGCTGCAATAAATTAAAAATTTAAACAAAACTAATCTTTGTTTTCAAATAAATCTTGTTTCAAGATGTTTTTTTAAGTTTTTTTTAGTTAAAAAACATTAAAATAAAAATTTAAATAACTAAATGTTTAAGAATTATGAAAAAAATT
>CERI01069833.1_pt1 | contig 10945 bp, 11 predicted proteins | sample 350261 | NCBI WGS metagenome assembly CERI01 (sample SAMEA2620979, study PRJEB7988) | marine metagenome | isolation source: saline water (ENVO:00002010), including
ATTGTATAAACCTGAGAAACGTTGCAAATATATTTTTTTTTTATCGTTATTAGATATTATAGTGTAGTAAATTATTTTGATCATAGAAGAAAATAATTTTTTACTCACTTTAATCAAAGAGTTAAAATAACCGTAATGTTTTTTGTTAAAGTAAAATGTCGACCACATCCAATGCCAATTTCTTGAAAGTTCCATTTCAAAATCTATTGATTTGTTATGTGAGCTACCTCCTAAATGATGAATTTTAATATCTTTATTTAAATAAATTTTTCGTTTTTTTTTTTTAATTCTTTTACATAAATCTATCTCTTCGAGATAAATAAAAAAATTTTCATCAAAAAAACCTATATCTCTTAATTGTTCAAGATTTAAAAACATGGCAAAACCTTTTAAATAATCTACTTCAAATAAATTTCCTTTATCTATATATTTGTCTGTGGAACTATATTCATCTTGTTTAGCTGGACCCATTATACAAAAATCTTTTACTTTATCAGCTGCTGTTAAAAAATTGTCTAAAGTATCATTCTCTAACTTTGCATCTGGATTTAAAATAAGAGCATAATCGGTAGTTACTTTTGACAAACCCAAATTATTTCCTTTCGCATAACCGAGATTATCTCCGGTTAAAATACATTTAACATTTGAATAATTTCTTTCTAATTTATTTTTAAAATTAGTATTTTTTGAATTTTCAACTACAATAATTTCAAAGTTTTGATTTATGGAGTCTAAACAATGATTAATTTTGTCTTCACTTTTGAATGTATTGATAACTATTGTAATTTTATTATTGCCCATCTTAACTTTAAATTATTGATTTAAACTAATAACTATCTTAATACATTATATATTAAAAAATGTCTCTTAAATCTAAATTTTAATGAAAAAGATTATTGTTACTGGTGGAAATGGTTTTATTGGAAGCAACCTAGTTAAATTACTTCTCAATAAAAAATATTTTGTAATTAATATCGATAATAATAAATATACAAAAAATTCATTTTTACTTAAAAATATTAAAAATAAAAATTATAAATTTTATAGGCTTAATATAAATAATAGTAAAATATTTGATATTTTAGTTCATCACAAACCAGTGGCAATATTTAACCTTGCTGCTGAAACCCATGTAGATAGATCAATTGACTCACCAAAAGATTTTATAGACTCTAATATTTTAGGAACATTCAATATTTTAGAAAAAATTAAAAAATATAATAATAAATATAAAAAAAAATTAAGACTTATACATATTTCAACAGATGAAGTTTTTGGTGATTTAAAAAAAAATGATAGGTCTAATGAAAATAGTGCTTATCGCCCTAGTTCACCTTATGCAGCCAGCAAAGCTAGTTCAGATCATTTAATAAAATCCTATTCACGTACTTATAATATAGATGCTGTTATATCTAATTGCTGTAATAACTATGGACCCGGTCAGTTTCCGGAAAAACTAATTCCAACTTTGATATTTAACATTCTCAATAATAATCCTTTGCCGATTTATGGAAAAGGTTTGAATTCAAGAGAATGGATTCATGTAGAAGATCATTGTAAGGGAATTTATACAATTTTCAAAAAAGGTAAAAATGGCGAAAGTTATAACATTGGTACTGGTAAAAATATTAATAATCTTAATTTGACCAAATTTTTGTTAAAAATTGTTGCTAAAAAGATCTTAATTGGAAAAAAAGTAAAAATTAAATTTGTTAAAGATAGGCCTGGACATGATATTAGATACGCTCTTAATTGTAAAAAAATATCAAAAACACTTAAATGGCGCCCTTCAAAAAAATTTGAAGATGGCTTATCAGATACTTTCGATTGGTATCTAAATAACTATGAATTTTTTAATTATTTTTCAAAAAATAAATTTTTTAAAAGACTTGGATTGAAGTTATGATTAAAAAAGGAATAATATTAGCTGGTGGCCTTGGAACACGAATGAGTCCCCTCACAAAAGCAGTTAATAAACAACTATTACCAATTTATGACAAGCCTTTAATATATTACCCTTTATCAGTAATGATGTTAGCGGGAATTAAAAATATTTTAATAATTGTTAATAAGGGTCAATTACTTCAGTTTAAAAAATTACTTCAAAATGGAGAAAGATTTGGAATAAAAATTACCTATGCAGAGCAATTAAAACCTAAAGGCTTGCCAGACGCGTTTATTTTAGGAGAGAGGTTTATAGGAAATGATAAAGTTGCTTTAATTTTAGGTGATAATTTCTTCTACGGGCAAAGTTTGACCAACAAACTAAAAAAATGCATTAAATTAAATTTAGGATGTAAGATTTTGGTTCATCCTGTTAGTAAACCTGAGCAATATGGGATTGCTAGTACAAACAGAAACAATAAAATTACATCAATAAAAGAAAAGCCAAAAAAATCAAAGTCGAACTTAGCTATAACAGGGCTTTATTTTTTTGATAATAAAGTAATTGGGTACAGCAAATCATTAAAACCCTCTAAAAGAAATGAATTAGAAATTGTCGATTTACTTAATAAGTATAGAAAAAAAAATAGATTAAGCGTTGAATACTTAGGAAGAGGAGGAGCTTGGCTTGATACAGGGTCTATAGAAGATTTTTATAATACATCAGCTTTTGTCTCGGCTCTGGAAAATAGACAAGGTTTTAAAATTGCCTGTTTAGAAGAAATAGCCCTTAATTACAATTGGATAAATAAAAGAGATGTTAAAGATGCAATTAATTTTTATGGTAATTGTGTTTACTCAAATTATCTAAAAAAACTTACAAAATAAATGTTAAAAAAAATTATTGTTACAGGTGCTGACGGGAGATTTGCACAAGAGCTAAAAAAAATTAAATCTCGATATAGGTTTATTTTTACAAATAAAAAACAATTAAATATATTATCTTTAAAATCAATAAATAATAATTTTAAACGTTTGAAACCTGATGGTATTTTGCATCTTGCAGGAATTTCTCGGCCAATGTCTATACATGAAAAAGATATTAATAAAAGTATAGATGCAAATATTATTGGTACAGCAAATTTAGTAAAAGTTTGCAGTCTAAAGAATGTAAAATTGATTTTTTTTTCAACAAGCTATGTTTATCCTGGTAAGAAAGGAAATTATACTGAGAATGACCCGTTGTTACCTTGGAACAATTATGGTTGGTCAAAACTGGGGGCCGAGTCAGCGGTCCAAATGTATAAAAACTCATTAATTATTCGAGCTTGTATGACTGAAAAACCATTTACACATAAATTTGCTTTCACAAATGTAAAATCAAATTTTATATTTCATGATGAATTTGCTAAAATTTTAATTAAAGTTATTCATCAAAAAGGTGTTTTAAATATTGGTGGCAAAACTCAAACCATTTATCAATTTGCAAAAAAAAATAATAAAAATATAAAAAAAAAGAAATCAAAGGGTGAACTACCAAAGAATATTTTTATGAATTTAAGTAAAATTAAAAAATTAATTAAATTATGAAGATAATTAAAACTTATATTAAGGATTTACTTATTGTAAAACAAAAAAATAATTTTGATCGAAGAGGAAGTTTGAGAGAAATTTTTAATAAGAGAGTTTTAAACAAAAAATTTGTGTTCGAATATTGCACCACTTCTAAAAAAAATGCTCTGAGAGGTTTTCATTTTCAGCATAAATTTCAACAAGGTAAATACGTTAATGTTCTAAGAGGTAAAATTTTAGATTATGTAATTGATTTAAGAAAAAATTCAAAAACTTTTGGGAAAACATTCAAAATTACTTTATCTGATAAAAATTGTTTAAGTTTATATGTTCCTGAAGGTTTTGCGCATGCATATTATAGTTATGAAAAAATAAATATTATTTATTACAAACTTACAAATTACTACAAGCCAGAATTCGAGAGTGGTATAAATTTAATGGATACAGATTTAAAAATTACATGGCCTAAAAAAAAATTTTCAATATCAAAAAAAGATAAAAAATTGTTATCATTTAAAGATTTTTGTAAAATTTACAAATCTTTATAATCAGATAAATCTTTTCCAATAATAGGGAACTCTTTTATTTTATAATTTTTTGTAAACCAGTAAGATAAAAATCTTTCGGCTAAAAAACCATAAATTCTTTTCAAGCCATATTCATTAGAATTGTTAAAATCAAATATATTTTCACATTTTTCAAGCCAAGGAAAAATTATATCATAGTAATTTTTCAAAATTTCAGTTTTACAAATAAACATATTGTGCGGGTTAAATGATGTTTCACTTGTCATATAATTATTAAATTGCTTTTTATTGTTTTCATCAAGTAGATTAATTGCTTGATCCAAATTTCCTTTTCCGTGGAATAGATCGAAATGAAATTTGAGATTTCTCTTTTCTTTATTAAAAAAAAGTTTTGGCTTAAACAAAAAATCAGATAAGTGATGTTTAATAATTTTTGAAAACTTAAAATTTTCTACTGAAAATTTTTCTCCAAGAATACAATCAAAATTCATTTCATCTTCATCAATTTGATCAATAATTGAACTTCTTAATAAATCAAAAGAAATTTTGTTATCACTTATATTTTTTTTTAAAAAAAACTTTCTATACTGACAAAAACCAACCCATGGAGTTTTGATTTTTGTTAAATAGTTTTTCCAAACCCAATAATGGAATGTATACTCCCCGTAAAATGGATTTTTTTTAGATATATTAGTTTCTTTTTTATCGGTAAGACAGTTGTTTGAGAAATTTTTATTTCCCAGACCTACAGGAATGTATGATAATTCTTTTATAAGTTTTTCGTGTTCAGGGTCAAGTGTTAAGCAAAAAAATGAAATATTTTTCATATATTTTTAATCAATTTATTTAATCTTTTATAATGTATTCTATGTATGTAGGGGAATATTTTTGAAACAATATTGTTCCACATAAATTTTTTTTTAGTAAATAACCAATCTATATTATTATGATCAATTCCAAATCCATTATATGAGTACCCACTTGAAATAAATTTATTTATAATTATTTTTTTTTGTTTTTTTGTCAAATGAAGGTATTCAATTGAAATATTCTTTATATTAAATTTTTTCAAATCTATATCCATCATTATGTCAAAATCTGCACCTTCAACATCAATTGAGAGAGATTCTATGGTTATATCTTTCAAATTTTTTTGAAGAAAAGATTTAATCTTCATTGTCCTAACGAATAAAGTTTTTATTTTTGAATTTGGAAAGTACTTTTTAATATGATTAATATCGTTTGATAAAAGTTGATAATGAGGAGCATCATCCACACTATAAAATAATTTAATTTTTTTTTTTTTTGAGTTATTTGGAGTAATCGCGTAATTTAGTATTTTAGTATTTTTATAATCCTTCCAAGTTTCTCTTAATTTTTTGATATTTTTTTGATTAGCTTCAACTACAATTATTTTTTTATTTTTACTTTTGTGTTTTTTTACATATTCTGAGAAACCATCTCTGAAACCACTTGATGGATCTTTATCTCCTGCACCTGCTCCAATATGTATAAAATTCATTTTAATATAAAAAATTTATATTCTTAATTTTTTGGTAGCGAGAGGCGGATTCGAACCGCCGACCCCAGGCTTATGAGTCCTGTGCTCTAACCAACTGAGCTACCTCGCCAAAAAAACAACTTATAGCACTAACTTATTTTTTTTTCTAATAAATTTACAGGAACAGTTATCAAACCTTGCTGGTTATTATTTGAGTGTTTTGTGGGCTGAATAGATATTTCTCTATAATCTAAATTTATTTTTTTTGCTAAATTTCCACATACTGGTCCTGCTGAAGCTGGTTTTAATTCCAAAATCTTAGTTTCGGGCTTACAAAAAGTTAAATTTGCAAATCCTGCTCCATGTAAACCAACTATTTGAGAAGCATTTTGAAATAAGTTTATTTGATCTTTAAAACTTAAATCACTTAAAGCTATAATAGAATATCCTTTGGTAATAAGAAATTCTTTTACTTCCGTCTCGTTAATAATTTTTCTTAAATGACTATGATTAGATTTTGCATCTCTTCTATCAATATAAAACTTATCAGGAAATTTTTTTGTATATTTTATTTTAAGAAATTTTTGCCTTAAATAATTTAATATCCAATTAGGTAAATTTTGTATTTCTATAGAGGGATTATTTTTAATAACATAAGGATGATCGACCGCAATCCCCAAGTCTGTTTCAATATGTCTAAAAATTCTACTAGATAGTCTTTTTTTTTCAGGAATTTCAAGAATATCCAAAGACTCTTTTTGAAATTTTTCTTTAAGATCGGGAAACAAATAAAAATCTATATTAGATGAATGTATTTTATTTTCTAAAATTTTTAATCTAGGTAAAACGTCAAACAACCAATGCCAATAATTGGCATTTCCTCCTCCACCTGTTAAAAGCGAAAAAATGCTTCCTTTTATTTTGTTTTTAAATTTTGGTGTTCCTTTTTGAAAAACAATATTTTCTGAGATGTCAGCATTCTTTGGATTTCTGTGCTGAAAAGATGGACCTTCAATAATTTTATTATCAACTATAAAAGCTGTGTCTGTTACTGTATCTGTATAAATTCTACTTTTTTTTATTTTAAAAATTTTATACGAATAGTTTTTATCTAAAATTGATTCAATAATATCAACTGACTTATGGTTATCGGACTTAATTACACCTTTAATTCTACCATAGAGCAGAAAACAGATGCTGTAGCCAATCTTTTTTATTATGGATAGTAATTTCTTTTTTATAGAATTAGTCAAAATAATATTATAGTTATAATCTAAAATTAGTAATTAAATAAAGTTAAATAATGAAAAAAACAGCACTCATAACTGGTATAACGGGTCAAGATGGATCTTATCTTGCTGAATTTTTGTTAAAAAAAGGTTACTCAGTTCATGGTATGGTGAGAAGAGTGGCTGCTGAGGATGAGTCACATCGTTTTTGGAGACTTAGACATATTATTAAAAAAATAAATATTCATGCTGGATCTTTGGAAAGTTACGCAAGCATTATAAATATTATAACTAAGATAAAACCTCATGAAATTTACCATTTAGGTGCTCAGAGCTATATAGATTATGCATTTAAAGATGAATTCTCAACAATAAATACGAATATCAACGGAACTCATTTTTTATTATCAGCAATAAAAGAATTTTCTCCTAAAACAAAATTTTATTTTGCTGGCTCATCTGAAATGTTTGGTAAAGTTAGAGAAATACCGCAAAACGAAAAAACACCTTTTTACCCAAGATCAGTTTATGGAATTTCTAAAGTAGCTGGCTTTGATTTAACTAGAAATTATAGAGAAGCTTATAATTTATTTACTTGCAGTGGGATTTTATTTAATCATGAGTCGCCAAGAAGAGGATTTGAATTTGTAACAAGAAAAATCACTCACTCTGTAGCAAGAATAAAGTTTGGTCTTCAGAGAGATTTAAAACTGGGTAACATTAATGCAAAAAGAGATTGGGGACATGCTAAAGACTATGTTGAAGCAATGTGGTTAATGCTTAATCAAAGAAAACCTGTAGACTATGTTATTAGCACAGGTAAACACTACACTGTAAGAGATTTTGCAAAATTAGCGTTTGAACTAGTAGATTTAGATTATAGAAAATATGTTAAAGTAGAAAAAAAACTTTATCGCCCTTCTGAAGTTGAAAGCCTTTTAGGAGATTGTAGAAAAGCTAAGAAAGATCTCAAATGGGTGCCAAAATATGATTTCAAAAAATTAGTAAAAGATATGGTAAGAGCTGATCTCGAATTTGTTGAAAAAGAGGGCTATTAATATTCCTGATTGTGAAAAATATTTTTAAAAAAATTTTTAAGAATAAATCTAAAGACAAAGAAAAGAAATTTACTGACTTTGTATTACCTCAAATTCAAAATTACAGTGATATTGTAGCTTCCAAAAGTACTATTTCTTTTTTACACTATGGTCATTTGGGAGATATCGTAAACAGTCTACCTGTTTTAAAAGAACTATCAAAAAATAAAATTATTCATCTCTACATACAAAAAGATAAAAAAATTCCCAAGCATGTTCTGTCTAAAGATCACCCTTTTGGAGAGGTTTATTTAACTGAAAATTCTATTCAAAAAATACTACCACTTCTAAGAGAACAAAAATTTATTAAAAAAGCTGAGATACATGATGGTCAAAAAATAGATATTGACTTAAATTTTTTTAGAGAACTTCCAATTAACTTTAATATAGATTCTGTAAGATGGTATTTTCAACTAACAGGATGTTTTCCTGACTTATCTAAAAGTTATTTAGATGTACCCAATCATCCAAAATTTAAAAATTATATCGTTATTATGAGAAGTTTACGAAGACAAAATAAATTTATTAATTATTCATTTTTATCTTCTTATAAGAATAAAGTTTTTGTAGGGTTGAAAAATGAATTTGAAGATTTAAAGGATAAAATAGATAACCTTGAGTATTATGATAGTGAAAATTTTTTAGAACTAGCATCAATAATAAAAAATTCAAAAATATTTATAGGTAATTTATCTTTTGGTTATGCTATGGCTGAAGCACTTAAGGTTCCAAGATTGTTAGAGTCAGCGCCTAATTTTCCTTTAGTTTATCCAAACGGTGAAAAAGCCTATGATTTTTATTTTCAAACTCATCTGGAAGATTTCGTAAGAAAATTATATTCAAATTAAATAACTTTTAAATTTGGCAAAGGAAAAATAAACTTTGTCCCTTTTTTTCTAATATTTTTTTCTCTAATTAAAATCTCTTTTTTAAAATGCCAAGGTAAAACAAGATAATAGTCAGGATTATCAAAACGAGATAGAACTTCAGAAATTATTTTTATATTTGTTCCGGGGGTATATAAATTATATTTATTTTTATTTCGCTCTGCAACATAGTCTACCATCTGATTATTAATTTTATAATATTGTAATAAAACATTTCCTTTTGTAGAGGCGCCGTATCCATGAACTATTTTCCCAAGTCTTTTTGTTTTTTGAAGAAAATTCACTAATTTTTTTTTTGAAACATTTATTGTATTTATAAAGTTTTTAAATGTTTTTAGTTCTGTTAATTTTAATTTTTTTTCTGAATTTAAAATTTTATTTATTACATTTTGGTTATTTTTATATTTTGATTGATTGTGACAGATATAATATTGCTTACTAGATCCGTTAATATCATTCTTTTTAATATCAAAAACCCTGAGATCATTTCTTTTACATAGATCAATAATTACTTTGCTACTATAATATTCTAAATGCTCATGGCAAATTGTATCAAACATTTTATTCTCAATTATTGATGCCAAATCAGCAAATTCTAACAAAAAAATACCGTCTTTTGAAAGTAGACTTTTCGCATCTTTAATAAACTTATTTGGATTAACTGCATCATAAAAAACTGACAATGCAGTAATAATTCTAAATTTCTTTTTTGTTTTTTTAATTATGCTTTTTGCAGAAAAAAAATCAGAAATTTTGTATTTAATATTTTTATACTCATTAATATATTTGTTTAATATTGGATCGATCCCAAAAGTTATAATATTTTTATTGTAAAAATTTAATAAAGATCCATCGTTACTTGCTATATCTAGTACAAGCTCATTTTTTTTTAATTTTGTTTTTTTAGATAATTTTTTTACAACTCCATGAACGTGGTCTAACATAGTTTTATTTATTCCTGTTCTATAACCATAATCTGGTCCATATAAATATTTCAGATCAAAATTGTGCCCTAGTTGAACTAATTCACAGTTTTTGCAAATAACTAAATCGATTGGTTCTTTTTTAATTTCTTGGTTCGCGGAAGGAAATTTTCCAGTAAAACACAATTTACCTAATGAAAATAATTTCTTGATTTTTGATTTATTGCAACTTCTGCATCTTTTAATTTTCATTTAAGCTTTATATCAACGGTATTGATCGTATCAAATTGAAATAACGACCTTTAAACCTTAAAAATATTGATAATTAGTGAATTTATTAAAATTAAATTGTTAAAATGATGCCGAATACTGTTACAGCTGAAACTGCTGCTACACCTAAAGCTAAATTTCTTTTCTTTTCAATTTTTTTCTCTTCGTTCATCCTTGATATTAAATCAGTAACCTTAATTTTACCTTGAGTTACTGCTTCTTTCGGATCAGTTTGATACTTAAATTGTGCGCTCATATAGATTATTGTTACACAATAACCTTAGCATCTAAACATAAAATTTGAGCGATTTGGGTTAATCAAAATGACTTAACCCATAATGAATTATTTTTCTTAATTTGACAATAAATCAGACGCTGAGGTGCATTTCAGGCCAAATGCATCGGATACACCTTTGTAGGTAATTTGCCCCTTATAGACATTTAAACCAGCTAAATAATTCTTGTTTTCTTGAAGTGTTTTTTTATAACCTTGATCAGCTAATTTAATTAATAATGGTAATGTTGCTTTGTTTAAAGCCATTGTTGACGTTCTTGGAACACCTCCTGGCATATTAGCTACACAGTAGTGAACGACTTCATCAACTAAGTAAGTTGGATTTGCATGCGTAGTCGGTTTACTTGTTTCTACGCATCCTCCTTGATCAATAGCTACGTCAACTATTACTGATCCCCTTTTCATTAATTTAATCATTTCTTTTGTAACTAATTTTGGTGCTTCTGCTCCGGGAATTAAAACACCACCTATTAATAAATCACATTCAGAGATTAATTTTTTTAAGTCTATTTTATCACTTTGAGTTGGAATAATTTTATCTCCAAATTGTTTATGTAATTCTGCAAGTCTTTTTTGAGATTTATCAACTATATAAACTTTACCTCTCATACCAGTTGCTATAATTGCTGCATTCTCTCCTACCACACCACCTCCTAATATTACTACATTTGCAGACTCTACACCTGGTGCTCCACCTATTAATAAACCTCTACCATTTTGATTTTTTTCTAATGCATGTGCTCCTGCTTGAACTGACATT
>CERI01090029.1_pt1 | contig 10940 bp, 13 predicted proteins | sample 350261 | NCBI WGS metagenome assembly CERI01 (sample SAMEA2620979, study PRJEB7988) | marine metagenome | isolation source: saline water (ENVO:00002010), including
GTCAGGATGAAATTGGGGGTACAGTAAAATCTCTTATGACAGCTTTTCCACCGGAAAGAATATTTATTGCGGATAATGGTAAAACAGTAGAACCCGCAGATAATACAAGTGAAGTTGTTTTTAATACAGGATTACCCAGAGAAAACTACTTTTATTTCTCAACACCAAGTAAGACATCCGCATTACTTGGGGTCGCTTTAGAAGTTAATAAAACAGATCTAGATTTTCAATATATTTCCCTTATTGATGATGACACAGTAATTCCCGATGATTTTGCAATAAATAAACATCATTTTGATGACCCACATGTGGCAGGAGTAACTTTCGGCATTCAAGTTTTGCAAAGAAATACACTTGTAGAGGCATGTGGAGATTGGGATTATAAACTGTGGTGTTGGAGGAATTATTGGCGTAGTAAATGGATCACACTGAAATTCGCTGTTGGTATTTTTGTTGTTTGGAGAAAAGAGTGTTTCTATAAAATTTATACAAGATCTCCTACACGACAACCAGGGGGATTACCATTTGGAGAAGATGGGCATGCTGGGCGAATATGTAGAATGTTAGGATGGAAAATAAGACAAGATTTACATTATACGGTTTCAACATACGCCCCACCAATTTTATGGCCTCCGTGTTTCAAACATGGTAAAGAAAGAACAACAGGATATGGGGCGGTCAGTATGTGGAAACAACGAGCGTATAGATGGTACCGAAATTATCCTCGCCGTATTCTTTTTGAAATGTACATATTTTTCACTTATAATTGTAAACCAAATCCAGATGCGAATTATTATTACATAAAACTGCTGTTTAAAAATATCGCATATCGTGTAGACTATATTTACGGGTGGTTCCTTATTTTCAGTGCTCTTAATATCGCTACAACATTATATGTCTGTATTTCTGATAAAAATTATGAGTTGTGGTTTTTAGTTCATATTGGATTATACATCACTGGGGTAATATCTGGTTATATAATGAATTCTATCGTTTTAAGAAATCGAGAAGATTTACAAGTTGAAAGAAAAATATTATGGGTATACCCCCTATTTAGTTCATGGGTTGCTATGGCAAGAGCATTTGGTTTTATAGGAGGAATTCTATATTATATACCCTTTAAGGCCGCGAAGGATTCCTTTTGGAATAATGAACCAAGAGGTTTTTGGACTATGCGTGATTTACCAGAGAATTTATCCAATATTAGTCTTACCAGTTTAACGCGATTTCTTTCTGGCTTAAGTCCAAGATGGAGTAAACCAATAGCTGATATTGAGTCCCAAATGAATGATAATAGTTCCGACGAAGAATCTCCATCGAATATTGATATAACTAGCCTCGATGAATATTATGAATATTATGAATATGATGATGAATCAGAGCAATATGATACTTTTAGTGAATTGGGTGAAGACTATATCATAAGTGTATAGGCGATTGATAAGCCGCGCCTAAATGAATTCGCTGGTCGATAACTTCACAAAGCGAAGTTGTATAGTTTACATATTATAAACTACGAACAATCATTTCAAACTAAAATAAATTTACGAGGATTCGCCCGCAATTTCTAGTGGGCGGCGATTGAGATCGGGCTCAATTGTGGATTGCATCCAAGGACCAACCTTTTTAAGAGGGTTGGGGGGTTCAGAGCGAAGTTGCATGTTCGCATTACGGAGTGATTGTCCGACGGTGTTAATTCCTACGTGGAAACCAGCATGAAGGAAATTTTGATCTTCAAGGGCACCTTTGCCGACAGGGTTAGCATGCGACCATTTTGTTACCTCAGATGAGGGAAGGAGATCCGCGGGCGCTAAAGTACCCTTAGGACCACTTGACGCAGGAACAGCAGCGCCAAGAGCATTTTCGGAGCCATCTACAAGAGGTTTTGGTCCGGAGTTAAAAGCACCCGAAGGCTTGGGGGCACCACCGGATAGTTTTTCTACACAAGAAGGTACAGGGGCAACACCGGAAACCACAGGTTTTGACGCAGTGCACGATGTTCCACAGGAGGAAACAAACGAATCTACAACAGGAACGGATGTGCGCATTTTAATCGCATAGCACAGGGCGGCTGCAAGTACAATTAGACCAACAAATATAATCGCTTTGGACTTGTCCATATCTTACTTATATAAATATAAAAAACAAAAATCTACAACATGGAAGTAGTGATCGACTATCGTGAAAATGGAATTAGAAATTTATATGAAGAGGATTATCTTACATATGCGAATTTATCTATCGGAGATATACATATAAGAAAATTTGAAGACGGTTTATATACAAATATCGTAATTCTCGAACGGAAAACTATTTCGGATTTACAATGTTCATTAAGAGATGGGCGATTTTCAGAACAAAAAAGGCGACTAATTGCGTCTGAATTTAGAAATAAGGGTTATATAATAGAGGGGGAACCCCCAGCTCATGATCTGAAATTTATAAATATTTTGCGTCAACTTATTATAAGACTTCAATTCAAAGACAAACTGTCTATATTTTTTACCAAAACGACACAGGATACGGTTTCTTTGGTAAAAGAAATCTACAGAAAAATTCAACTTGATCCTAAATTATATACGCCACATTCCTTACCTGAATATGTCGAAACTTTACATGTTTGTAAAAAAGATAATCTAACACCGAAAAGATGCTTTGTCTTACAAATAAGTCAAATCCCATCCATATCAAAAAAAATTGCACAGGTTATAGTTGATAAATATCCTAGTTGGGATACGTTAATTCAAGCATTAGGTGATAAAGACACATTTATCAAATCTGTTTCCGAAGCCAAGATCGCTAATAAAAGATACGAACAATTAGTTAAATATATTTTATTTAGATCTTAATGAATTAACTTAAATTATAGGTTTTTTTGAAGAATTCTCATCAATTGGTTTAATATTAATTTCAGTATTATTATTACATGATTCTTGTTGAATTGTAAAATAAGTCCAGAGAACCGATGGTATTGAAGCACATGCCATCCAAAAAGCTACAGCAAGCCACATCCCTCCCTCAGATTTCTTACCACTACTAATTAAGTCATAAAATCCCTGTTGCATCCAAGGCATTTTAGTTACACAAAAATATACACCAACTATCACTATAACTGGTATGAATGATTGTATATAAATAACTGAACGCTTTGGTTCATCACACGAAGAAGTTTGTGCATAACCCATTGATAATGTCATGAAATACGTAACAATGGAAATTATAGGTAAAATTAGTGTAGCAGGTCGTGTATTTTCTAAAAATTTGAATTCCATAAAATATATTACCCCTATTATCTGAGTAAGAAGTATTATTGTAAGAGCAATAATAAACACCATATATGCGGGAAATGATGACTTTGATGGATGAGGGATGGCAAATGCAAGAGAACATATTATTATAAAACACACAGCCATCTCTACTCCGATAAACATTTTACTCATTGATAATAGTTTAGTTTCAGTTTTAATTTCTGGAGTTTTTGGAAACTCGTCAACAGACGCCTCAGTCATATACTGTTTCTTTATAAATTTAATTCAAGTAGATAATCCATAATTTCGTTTCATTCTAATAACTCAATATCTCGAATATATGAATATTTATTTAAAAATATCTGTCTCTCACTTGTACTTAATAGACCCCACAATCTGTAAACTCTTGATTTACTTAATTTATAATCTTCTACCGACATTTCTGATATAGTTAGAATTTTTAAACAAATCTGAGCTATTGGAAGTCTGTCTAATACATCTAAATCTTCATGTGCTATAAAAGTCCATATATCCATTTCCGCAAAAAACCATGACGCCTTTGCCACATACATCAATTCATAGGGGTAAAAATCTACAGATAAATCTCTATGTCTATTTAACCGGCGAAATAATTTATAAGAATAGAGCCTGTGAAGTACTGTAATTGTTGTTATAAAATCATATATATCTATACATAATCCCCTCTTTTGGCATTTACGAGTATATGGCTCTATATAATCACAAATAACATGATAGGGTATTACTGTTAAATCTATCATAAAATTATTAAGATTTTAATTATTTTTATGGATAATACGATAATAGTGCTAATTCTCTTTCATTAAAATTGAAAATTTGTTCGCAGCATCTATACCAATATCTTGATACGCATGATAACACAGAATTTTTAACCATTTCAAAGTACAATTTATATTCGCCATCTCATTATTTCTTACCAATTTTCGAACTATTTCTTGGATTTTTTGTATCAGACCAAGTGCGGTGTTATCACCGTCTGGAATATCCTTAGATGCATCATAATTTACAAAAAAATCGACGTTATTCTTCAATACATTTTTGACAAATATGTCTCGCAAAATATGCGTCTGAAAATTACTAATTATAGCACGCGCATTAATACGAGTAACCTCCATATAAGTTTCTAATTTAGAAATCTCCCCACTTAAAATACTCATACTTTTAAGATCAACCAGAAAATCACTTAATGCGGTATTAAATTGAGATAAATTACTCATTATTATTAATATGGTAAAAAATCTTTAAGCATAAGCGCACAAATTAATACAAAAAATATATTGATGTTATACCTCTCAATTTTATATAGGATAAGGGATTGGTTTATTATTTTCAATACACCAGATTAAGTCGGTCTCCTCCCAATTACAATCATCTTTAAATATTCCATCTTCTGGGTCATAAATAGCATGTGTTTCTTGATCGACACCAATATAACGACCTTCGTACAATATTACTTGCATATCAATCTCTTCTGAAACAGGTTTTACTGGTTTTACTGGTTTTGGTTCTGATTTTTCTATCTTATCATTATTTGATGGATTATTATCAACAGGATGATAATAATCTTCTAATCTTTGTTGTAATGTAGAATTAGCACCCTCCAAATTAAGATTTAATTTAGTCAGATTCGCAATCAATTCATCCCTCGACATTTTCCCAAGTTGTGTTTTTGATGGAATATTTAAGACATCCATAGCACCTTTCATAGCCGTTGCGTCCTTAGCACATGGACGATAGTAATTTTCAAGCCGCGTTACAAGATCAACTCTGGTTCCTGATGTATCCATATGTAAATTACTTAATCTTGTTATAAGATCCCCCTTTTTCATCAATCTAATTGTTGATTTATTAAGAATCTCCTTAGTCTCAGTCTCTTTAGAGGACTTTTCATTTGATGAGACCTTCACTGGTTTTGACACAGCAACCTCTTTTTTATAGAAGTGTGCCACCAAGCGCTTCTGCAATTCCGGTCTCTGTCCTGTTGAGGACAATCCGCACTTGATTAACGATTCAACCAATTCGGCCTTTTTCATTTTTGTGATTTCAGTTTTAGTTGGCTTATTCATTTTAAAACGATATGATTTCACTTGTTGTTTTTAGTCTAAGACAACGTCAGGCCTTGTTCGTAATCATTTTTCTTCCAGGTCCTGTGGGATGATTGTAAATCAGATTATAAAAAAACATCTTAAAATATAATGAGTCAGACAGGACAAGATTACATAACAAACTTAAAGAACAAAGTCAAAAAACCCCAATACATATTTACGGGCTTTGCAATAGTACTCTATGTTTACTCAGTATCCATAATGCTAAAACATTCACCCTTTACAAATGCGTGTTTAAATACAAAGGGGGTTATCAATGGTGGTATGGTATTTGTTAGTGCTATTACTTCACTTGTCGCATTAGGTATTATGTTTATTTTTACAATCAATTCAGGCATGTCACATATCCCACTATTAGTCATGTTTATTTTGACCGCTATAAGTGTATGTTTGGGTGTCTTTTATTTCTTACGTTGTTCGAAACTTAATCCTGATATTATAGAAAAATTAAGTGAAAATAATAATATAAAGGAATTAGGTAAAAAATACAGTGAAATTACAGCTGGTATATTGCCGCTCTCAAAATGTACCTCTTATCATACTGGGGATTATTACAAAAATAATGATACAGTTTGTAGAGCGATTCAAGGTTGTTCCGACGCTGACGTGTGTGATTTAAAAAACGGTGCCAAATTAGTAGATTTTTATGTAGCATCAAGTCATCAAAGTTGTAATGTTCCACTATCATCAGGGAATTATGTAAGTATTGAAATGCTTAAAACTGTTCTAGATTCAGGAGTTCGTCTTCTAGATTTTGATATTTATACAGAAGTAGTGAATGGAGATGTAATTCCTGTTGTACGCTCATCATGGAGAAATAAAACTTCACAGAATTACATTCCCATTGAAGATGTATGGGACGCAATCTCATCGTATGCTTTTTTAAAACATAATGGCGACCCTTTACTGGTTCACTTGAATTTGAAAACTAATAATATTGCTGCTATAGATCAAATTGCCAAAACCTATGTCAGTACCCTGAGTGGAGACAATATACTCGAACCTCGATTCTCATATCTTTCATCAAGATCAGTTGCTAAAGAACCCATATGTTCTTTATATAACAAGGTCATTTTGATTGTTACTGGCGAAACATCCCATACCCTTCTCGACGAACTTGTTAATTTGCATACATCTCACAATGCGAGACTCCTCAATGCTAGTGCTGTTGAAACTCCATCAGAACCAAAAAGTTTTGCTTATTCAAATCAAAACATGTACACTATTGTAAAACCAAATGAATGGGAATTAAATACTAATCCTGAAAAAGCTTGGACGCATGGAGTTCAAGGATTTATGATGAATTACTGGAACTATTCGAAATTAATGGAATCATATTGTAAGGAATTTGAAAATTCATCTTTTAAGATGAAGAGTTTATCACTCCAACAGGATCGCATCAGTCCAAAAAAAGTTAAAGCATCTCCAATGTATAAGACAAAAGTAGAAAAATCACGAACGGAATCCCTTCGCCAAGCATCCCAAAAAAAAATTGAGAAGGGCCTCTAATCTAAAAAGGGCGTTTTCCCCAGTCTATGTAAATGTTATAGGTACTTTATAAGAAAGTATCATAATCCTCAAATCATTTTTATTTAAACAGAACTACTTAATACCCAATAATGCGTATATTATCAATAGATGTTGGTATTAAAAATTTAAGTTATGTTTTGATGGAAATTAAAAGTATACGTCCGGCACCGTCTTGGAAAATCATCAAATGGAATAATATCAATATTATGCATTCATTTGACGATCTTAACTATGTCATAAATGAATATCAAAAATGGAATAAACCAATTTTAGAAGATTTTGTTAAAAAGATTGAGGTGCCGTATCAAAAACGTACAAAAGAACAATTACACTGTGAAATTAAGAAATATTTAAAGGAGAAGAAAATAAAAAAAGGCCCTGTAAATCTTCAAAAAATGGTAACAAATATAAGGGCCCATTTTTCTGAAGTAATTAGTGATGAGTGTGATGCTATAGTTATTGAAAATCAACCATGTATGAAAAATCCACAAATGAAATCCGTTCAAATGATGGTTTTTACTTATTTTTGTTTAATTCCAAACATATGCCCTGTAAGTTTCATTCCAGCTTCACAAAAAATGCGTTTTTGTAAATCAATTGGATGGATAGATAACATGCCGAAAACATATGCTGAAACTAAGAAAACATCAATACAAGTGGTTTCTAAATTAATTTCAGGAACAAATTCATTTGAATGTTGGGAAAAGGCGACAAAAAAAGACGATTTATCTGATGTAATAATTCAAGCATTTGCACATTGCGATAAACTTGTATAAACTTTTACCGCATATACATTTACATGGAAGAAATAAGTCTTGATAAATTAGATTCGGACGTTTTAGTTAATTCATCAACACCGTCTAATCTACCTCCACCACCTATAACGACTGATCTGGATAATGATTTGGAACTCCTCATTGATCCAAACAAATCAAGACAAAATTCGCCAAAAAGTGCTACACAATCAACAGTTACACCATCCATAACTACGCCAGTACCTGCCCCTGTTGCTTTTAAACAATCTCCTCCTTCATCAGCAAATGATGATATGGACTTCAAAATTAATGTTAGTCGAACAGAAGACCGCCCATCTATCGCACCGTCATCATCTTTTGAAAAAAACACAACAAATTCAATGGGTTCATTCAATATACCTACAATACAAGTCCCCGAAGATAATGGGGCTGAAAAACAGGAATTGTTATTCAAACTCAAAAGGTTGGAATCACGTGGTATTCCATTATCTAAATATTACACGAATAGTTCATCTGTTGATGAAATGCGAGATGAATACAATAGAATTAAACAGCAACGTGATCTTGAAAATAGTATCAAATTCCAACGTAAATCAATGATGGCATTCGCTTCTGGTGTTGAATTTTTAAATAGTAAATTTGACCCATTTGATATTAAACTTGACGGATGGTCCGAATCTTTACATGAAAATTTAACTGATTATGACGACGTGTTTGAAGAACTTCATGAAAAATATAAGTCTAAATCTCAAATCGCCCCTGAACTAAAATTACTCATGATGATGGGAGGGTCCGCTGTAATGTTTCATATGACGAATAGTTTATTCAAGAACGCAGCCCCTGGAATGGAAGATATATTGAAACAAAATCCAGATCTTGCCCGACAATTCGCTGCTGCCTCAGTTGCATCAACCACGCAAAATGCTCCTGGTTTAGGTAATCTTATGAACGACATGATGAATCAAGGAACACCCCAGGTTCCAACATTTATCCCACCCCAACCGAGTTTTGTTCCAGAAGCACCCCCTCCACCAGGTGTTATGTCCGGTCCTAAGGACCAAGATGTTGAGCGTATTCTTAATCAAATAAATGAATTTAATGATTCAGTAGCAACCAACCCAATTCCTCAGCCAGATAAAGATATTAATCTTTCGATTGAGGCACCTGTAAAAAGAAAACGAGGAAGACCCCGTAAACAACCAGTCGAAGAAGTTAAATCATTTTCATTAAACATCTAATCATCACGTGGTTTGAAAGATTCTGTAAAAAATGAATAGACTATCTTGATGACTTTTTTATAAATATGCCTCTCAATAAAATCTGGTAATACATCTATTTTGAAAAATTTAAAGTCTATTACTCCAATATCAACTTCTTGGCAATTTTTTTCATACCAATCATCTACAAAAGCATCTATATTTCTCGCCCATTCAGTTTTTGACTCCACTAGACATTGTTTTAACTCTTTCAACTCGTTTTGTATTTCTTCCAATTCATCTCCGGTCTTTTTCATCTGATTACGCAAATTTTCATTTTCAGTTTCTAATTTTTTATTACTCTCCACAAGTTCATCTAGATAAATATCTGATTTTATATCAATTTCATCTTCAAAGTCTTTATCAATTTCTATATCTACATATCTCGCAGACATATTAACATTACCCATAGCCTATTCTGAGATATTTAAAAATACCTTCGTTTAAAATATAAGATCCAACACCTTTTTACAAATTTATTTATTTATTTACATAAATAATGGCAGCTTCTAAGACAAGACGCATTAAAGTTGCCAAAAAAACTATTAACAAACCTAAAAAAGGTAAAGGAAAAAAAACTTTAAGACGTAAGAGTGGAGGAGGATTTTTTGGACCATCCAAAAAACAACGCGAAACTAAGGGATGGAATGCTTTAAAGCCTTGGATTAGTAAAGAATTAGGCAAAACTATTTGGGTAGAGGACAAATTTTTTGATGAACTTTCTCCCGCCGACCAAGAAAAACGTCGCCAAAAATGGGAAGAGAGAGAGACTGAACTTAAAAACGCCTCGTTGGAGAAACTTAAAGTAATTAGGGAGGATGCCAGAAGTAGTCTTTATGAACTTGTCGAAATTCATAACACAAATGGACTGTTAACTCAAAATCAAATTGATACATACTATGATACATGGCGCAAGGAGATTGAAAAATTTATTATTGACACTCTCGGACAAATAATATACGACAAATACGACAAACATCAAAATAAGTAAGGGAGAAAAACTAATCTTGTTTAAAGTATGAGAAGTTATGCCCTACTTTTAGGAATATATAGATTATCATTTGTTAAATATTCCACTCAAATTTTAAACATAAATATGTCTAAAAGAAAGGCACGACCAATCATATTAGAGGCACAAGGCTATAAATGTTTAATGTGCTCCCAAAAATTTTCTAAATATGTTCCACATGAAATACATCATATAGATCATGACACTAAAAATAACACATTAAGTAATTTCGCAGCTCTTTGTTGTAACTGTCACAGTGCTATTCACAGATATAAAATTCCCTTTCCAAATATAACTCATGAAAAAAATTTAGAAAATATCAAATAATTATTTATAGAAATTTATCAATATTCATTTCACTTACTGGAATATCTACATTTTTTTCATAACCAATAGGTCGAGTTATTATTAATGGTATTTTCTTGGCAGCCAATTCTTTTTGAAAGATATCTGAATAAGTATCATCTTCACCACATTCCACAAATGGTTTCATTCCATCAATTAACTGTTGAATTCTAATTCCACGAATACGAGTATATTCATACTTTGTCATATATGGTTGCTGCATTGTCCTTATCTTATTGATAATATTTTTATACTATAATCATTTTTATTAAGATTTACATTCGAAGATTAAATAACGTTCGGTTTTACTCTTATTTTCGCGAGACCAAACATTATAATCATGTAAAGTGCAAGACTTTTTGAAAACCCACGCACGCTCATCACTTGATACCCCTTTTACTGTAATTTTTCTACCGTATTTACGAAGTTCATCAAATAATTTATCCGCGTCTCTCTTTGTAATATACTTTCGACAATTCTTAGAAACCTTTTTAGCATTGTCCTTGATTTTATCAAGTTTGCTCTTAGTCTTTTCAGTCTTTTCAGTCTTTTCAGTCTTAATTTTAACTTTTTCCTGAACTTCACAAGTCGTGTCTTCCTCCTCATCTTCATCTTCATCATCGTCATCATAGTCTTCATCATCTTCATCATCG
>CERI01112960.1_pt1 | contig 10936 bp, 12 predicted proteins | sample 350261 | NCBI WGS metagenome assembly CERI01 (sample SAMEA2620979, study PRJEB7988) | marine metagenome | isolation source: saline water (ENVO:00002010), including
GATGTATTAAAATAAAAACTAAAGAATTAAGTAAATCTGAAAAAACAAGTTAGTATAATAAGATATTTAATTATAAATAGTAATTAAATAAATTTATTATTATCATATATTCATAAAGGTTTATTATTTAAATAAATCAAATACTTATAATTTTTTTATTTTATTATCTAAGAATTTATTAATTTTATTATTTAGTCCTTTATTATTAATTCCCGTACCACTTTCTAAATCTTTTATTACTGTTACTTGAATATTAAGTTGCATTGCTAATTCTTTTTGCGATAAACCACATTTATTTCTTTTTTGTTCTATTAATTTAGAAGTATCAATTGTTACTTTTTCCAAAACTACAATCTCTTCTTCATCTAGTTTTTTCAAAATTTTATTTCCCGGTAAATTTTGATGTTTAGTTTCTTTTTCTATAAGTTTTTTATTTTTATCATAATTAATTTTTCCACCTCCAATTTTAATTTCCGTCCAATCTTGGCAATTCATTTATTATTAAATTTTCTAATAAATATATATCATTTTTTTATATATTAAATTATTAAAGAATGAATAATTTTTATTATTTATTAATAATAATATTTATTATATTATTTATATTTTATATATATATAAATAATATTAATATTGAATTATTTTTTAGTGAGGAATTACCCGCGACACAACACAGGATTTTACCATTATCAGCGCCAGATTTGGGTCCTATTAAATTTGTTGATTTCGACGATGAGAATATAGAATTAGGTAGGTATCCTCGTGATTGGACTGATGGCGAGTCATCAGAATCAAATTTACAGCCAACTATAATTAAAATTAAAAGAGGACAACAAGGTATAACAGGCGCGGGCGGGGTGACAGGGCAACCAGGGGTGTGCGAGGGCAATATTAAAATCGATTCTATTGATAGTAACGCATTAGAAATTAAAAGTGACAATTTTAAAATTGATTCTGATAAAATTACATTTAAAAATAAATTGTGTTTTGGTGATGATAATACTGCGTGTTTAGATAGAGATCTTATAACCAATATCAAAAATCATACCAGTTATAAAAACCGGATGGAAAGCCTTGAAGCGGCGGTAGGTAATGGGTACAACAGTGATTACTGGCCGAAATCCGAATACGATACTGTCGATACTGCTAGAATTAAGTGTGAAGACACTGACTTACCCACGTGTCAAGGAGATTTGGATGCTAGCAACGCCCTGCTAAGTGCTGCTAGAGACAGTACGAATACTCTTAGTACATATATGACACGTGATCGTCATCAAGCATTACTTGACGCTGAGGTCGACCCGCTGTTGGTTGAATTAGGACATTTGAAAGATCATTGCATGTCGCCATCTTGTAACTATAATAATAATATGCCCGCCTGCATAGCTAAAGTAGAACAACTAGAAACAGCTTTTAATACACTAGATAATTCTATATGTACGGATCCCAATAATTGTCCTTGTGGTGAGACAGACGAACCTTCTTGTGATGAAAAATATGTAACAATGACAGAATATAAGGCTAAATTACAAAAAATTGCTGACTTAACTGATGAAGCAGACACCGCCCTCGACGAAAGAGAGACAGATTACGTAGCTATAGGGAATGCGTCGTACGCTCATTTATCGACTGCAAATAAAAATAAATATTGTCAAAAAACACACTCGTACTCGGTCGATAGCGAGGAGCCTGATAATTGCACTTTTAGTGATCTTCAACAAACCACACGAGATGATTATTGTAAAATTGGTGAAGAGGGTGATTGTATTTTTGATAATCTTAAATCAACTATACAAAGTGAATATGGCGAAATTGGTAGTGCAAATTCCAAATACGGTAGAATTGGAGGGGCATGCTTCGACACCGCAATTTGCGATAATTATTTTAAAAGAAGTGAATGTGATTGGGAAAATGCTACAGATAAAGATGATTATTGTAAAATTAACGGTTATGGAAATGATGGTTGTAATTTTAACAATCTTCATCAAGACATTCAAGGAAGATATTGTACTAAAAATGGTGATTGTGCTTATGCTGATCTTCCTACGGACGAGCAAAATCTTTATGGTCAAATTGGTACAGCAAATAACCTTTACGGTCAAATTGGCACTGCAAATGGCGAATACGGTGAAATATGCTATCCAGCTGCGCCTTCAAACGACTGTAATAATAAATTTGTCCCATATAGTGAATATGAAACAATTGAATCACAATTGGAAGAATGTAATGATTCTACTGATTTATCAGGGATAAATACAATTAACAGCGCGAGCACGGATGCACCTTTAAACGTGTATGGATCATCTTTAACATTCCACGGCCAAAAGGTCATGTTCCCTGACGGCGAATTGTGCTTAGGGAGGCAATGTATAACCCCTGATGATATGAGTGAAATGGCAAATTGGTCTTCAACTAAAGTACAAGGAGATCAGGGAACATGTGATGCTCAAATTAATCCAGTTAATCCACCATGACAGATATTGGAGATGCGTGAATAATATTATAAGCATCCGTGTTGGACGATGTGCTGCTCTAGTGGTGCGAACCAGTGCATGACGGATACAATATGGATTATATCAAGTCACTGTGATGTTTGTGTGTGCCCTCTGGCGCTAGGGTCTCTGTTTCCAAGTCCTTCTCTCTCCTCGGGACTCGGAGTCAATCCGGGCAGACAGGGAGTTATAGGAGGGCTTATGGGATTTTTTAAGTTTAAAATCTATATGTAAAATTCCATAATACAACATGATTATTAATTATATTTTTTTTTTCAAGTTTCCAATATAAAAAATTTGTAGTATGACAATAATTAATATCTGAATTCATTTCTAAAATATAATTTAAAATATAAGGTTCTCCTGATAAAAATGCAGCACCTTTACCTGGTTTATTAAGAAGTGTAGTTGCAAAATTATAAGGATCTATATCAAGAATTAAAACATTATTTTTTGCATTTTTTAAAGCATTATTAATAATATTTTTTCGTGCATTAGAAGGCATTTCATGTGCTGAAAACATAACAGTGATAACATTACAAGAATTTTCATAACCATAATACTCTGCGTTATAATTAATAAAATATTTATTATTATTATTAATAAATCTAGCAACAGATAACATTTGGTTAGATGTATCAATACCTATACTATTATTTAAAGTACTATATCCAATACCACAACAGAAATCAATAACAGAATAATTAGAAGGGATAGTATTTAAAATTTGCCTTCTAACATTAATATTATTATATGATAAATAATCAATTAACTTTGTAGCGAATGGCGCAATAATAGCATGAATAAAACCAGTAATACCGGTGTTACCAAAATTATGTATTCTGGGGTCATACCAATATTGATTAATATATGTGTTATAATCTGGTATTTTTTTAATAGGTAATAATTTAATATCAGTAATTTTTTTATTATTATTAATTTTAATTTTATTTATATTTGCAAATAAATGGTTAAAAGAATGATTAATATTAATAAAAGTAATAAATATGAGAATTAAAAATGTATATTTCATTATCTATTAATATATAAAAATAAATATTTATATATTAATAGAGAATTAAATGAATTAAACAATGTATATTAAAATAAATACAAAAGGAAAAACAATGACACTATGTAAATTAATTTTTAGTAATTCCAACAAAAATATGTTAGATTTTAATTGGATTTACAATCGTACGAATGGTTTTTCGTATAGATTATGCGAATGTAATAATATAGATGACTGTAAATCTAAAATTCAGAATAAATCTATAGATAAAAATCATAAATATAATATAAATATTAGTGAAAAGTATAAACATATACTGAAAAGTTTAAATATTAACTAGTATATAATTAATTATTTTTATAATAAAAATTAAAAAATGATTTTTATTTAAAAAAAAGGGAAATAAGAATATAAAAATGAAAATTTATACAAAGAATGGAGATACAGGGACAACATCATTATATGATGGAACAAAAGTTACAAAACATAATGTAATAGTACAAACGGTGGGAGATTTAGATGAATTAAATTCTGAAATAGGATGCATATTATCTTATTTTGATATTGAAAAAAAAAATATAAAAGAAGAGGATTTCAGATATTATATATTATTAAAAAGTATTCAATCTGAAATATTTGATATGGGTTCAATTATTGCGAACGATCCGAATAAGGAATCGAAAAGAAAAGAACAATTATTTGATCAAAATATGGAATTTATAACGAAAATTGAAAATTATATAGATGAAATGACATCTAAACTTCCATCATTAAGAAATTTTATATTACCAGGGGGTAATTTATTTATATCTAGTATTCATAGAACGCGTACTGTTTGTAGAAGAGCAGAAGGAAAAATTACTTTATTTAAATATGATCCGATATATTTTAATCAAGATACAAATGAATTTACAGTTCAAAATATAAATAGATGTTTAGCTTATATAAATCGTTTATCTGATTATTTATTTACATTAGCTAGATATACAGCGATGATATGTAGCATAGAAGAAATTATTTATAAAAAAACTAGAATAATTGCTTAATATAAAAATAATTTTTAAATTATTTTGAAACTTTTCTAGATAATTCATTCATTTTATCTAGAAGACTATCCATTTTTCTATTAAGATGTGATAATCCTTCAAAAATTTCTGCTGTATCATTTGCAGGGTAGGAACTTCTTTTATCATTATAAGAAGGTTTTACTCTTCTAGTTTCTCGTTGTTCTTTTTTTGATTCATATCCCGTTACATCATCTTCTGTAATATAATATTCTTTGCATAAATCTGCTAATTTACTTCTATCACTACCTAAAATTTGTAGAACATTAATAATAATCCTAGTTTTAATACTACCCTCCGTTCTCTTTAAATTAAGAGCGATTTCTGAAATATCAACACCATTTTTTGCATTAGTAAGTAGATATTTATCGTCTTCGGGATCCCATTTTAATCCAGCGTTTGATGTTCTTTCATTACTTCTATCTAGTTGTAGTTTTTTTTGAAATGTTGACATTTTATTTATTTTATTTCTTCTTCTTTTTATTATTAATAATAAATAATCTTTATATATATTTATTTATTAGGGTAATGAATAAATATTCATTTTTAATATATTTTATATTAATAATTATAATAATTATATTAATATATAATTGTAAAATTAAAGAAAAATACGTTAATAAAATTAAAGATATTTGTCCTGCGCGAATAAAACTTGGACTCGAACCATGTATTAAAAATATTCGCGGAGAAGATGGGATAAAGGGTCGTATTGGTAGAGATGGTAATCGCGGTTTAAAAGGTGTAATTGGAAATATGGGTTATTCGGGTAAAAGTGGTAAAAATTATACTAAAATTGGTACTTTTAAATTTTATGACGATAAATATAATAATATATTACATGAATCCAAGAATTTAGACAATGATATTGCTAAAAATAGTATAACAAAAGTTAAAATTTTAAGAGGCAACAAAGGTGATAACGCTGATAGTATACCAATTAATTTTATGGATCAAAAATCAAATAGTATTATTAAATCACACAATTTAGAAAATTTAAATATAGAACCAATTAATGTCTTTATTGAAAAAGGTGATAAAGGTCCTAACGGGGAAAATTCAGATTGTTTTTTTCTCGAAAGAGGTCAACAGGGGGAAGTAGGAGAACGAGGTGCGAACGGCGACAAAGGTTTGCCTGGAGATAAAGGTAATGGAGGTAAAATTGGTGATACAGGTTATACAAATCCTTATCCCATTTTTGATACAGTTAATACAAATAATATTTGTAATACAAATGCTAGAATTACAAGTGTCTTACCTACATTTATTTCATCTGATGGAAAAATGAAAAATATGGAAAAATGCATAGATGGTTTAGGTGATAATTCAGAAAATTGTGTTCCTAATGGTAATAATATATGTTGTAAAATGTCAGATACATTAAAATGTATGAACGAACAAGGAGATAATACAGACAGTTGTAATCCAGAAGATAATTTATGCTGTAATACATATATTCATAAAAATGGAAAATCAAGAAGATGTATAAATATTGATGACGCATATAAAATTATAAATAAGGCACGAATAATTAAAAAAGAATTAGATTATGAAAAACAACTTAAAAAATATAATTGCGATGCCATATGTTATGATAAACAAAAGGAGGATGGTTTCTGTAATAGATGGGAAAATAATTTTGGAGGAGGAGGTGCAGATTTTGATTGTAGTGGTTGTATAGATGAATGTGGTAAATGGGAGAATAAAGAAAATTTTGAAAATTATAAATGTGATAATAATTTTGAAGGATGTATTATCTCTATAAAAGGAGACAATGGATCGGATGGTAAAGATGGTGATGAAGGATATATGGGTATGATAGGAAAAAAAGGAGACAGGGGTAGACAAGGATTAAACGGTAAAAATGCTAAAGAAATACCAAATATAATTTTTAAATGCGAAGGCGAAGAATTGGGTAAATATCATTCTATTGATAAAAATAATAATGAATCTATTACAATTGAATTACCCAAAGGTCAAAAAGGTGATAAGGCTCATATGATACAAACTGATTTTGTATCAAACGGTAATATAATCGCGCAATATAAACCGTCAGAAAATACAAATGCATATTTATTACCAAAAATAGAAGTAAACGTAGATAAATTAAAAGGGGAAATAGGCGATAAAGGTATTGATGGGAAATGTTATCCTGGAGAAAGTGGTAAAAGAGGAGTTCCTGGTTCTAAAGGTCGTCAAGGAGAAAAAGGCGATAGAGGCAGAGATGGCGAAAAAGGACCGAAAGGAATGAGTGGACCAACCGATAATAATCCCACATATAATTATATTTTAGCGAATAAATTTTGTTTTACTAATAATAATGTTAGTGATAAATGTTTAGATTCTTATTTAATATCATATTTAACAAATGAGTTTTTAGAAAATCCTACAACATCATAATACCCGCCGCAACCTGCTCCTTCTGTGTCCGCGCCTGTTCCTCCTCTGTCATGTAGAAAAAAATGGGAACAAGATAATGATTTTTGCGTAAAATTAGATCAAAATCCAGAATTAGATGTTGATTGTTACGAATATTGTAATCAACATTATCCAATGGGTACATAATATTAATAAAAATAATATTATATAATAGAATAGTTGAATTATGAACTCTGAATTAAATATTGATAATTTAGAAAATGTTGTAAATAATAATATTATTTCAGATGAAAAAGATGATATAGAAAATGATAATATTAAAAAAGCTATAGATAATACAATTAATAATAAAAAACCATCTATTAATTGGAGTAAAATTGAAAAGGACAAAAATATAAAAAAAGAAAATAAACTGAAAGTTATGAGTTATTTTATTCTTATTTTCACACTTTTATGGTTTGTGACAGGTCTTTTAGGATGGTTAATGTCTATATATTGTTTTAATTATAGTAAAAGTAAAATTGAAAATGTTGTAGGTGTATTAATTGCGACTTTCTTAGGACCATTTTATTGGTTATATTATATATATATGCAAAATTATTGTGGTAGATAATTATAAATATATAAATTTTAAGTTATATATATTATATAATGGACTCAAATTTAGAATCAGAAAAAACTACTATTAATATCAAAATAGAAGAATTAAATAATATTATTGAAAAAAATTGGCTTTATTATAGTGACAAAAAAATTTTATTAGATTTATTTACATATAATTTTGATTTATTTAATAATTATATTTTAGAAATTAACAATAAAATTAATGATATTAAAAAAGAACTTAATTATTATGAATTAATTTATATTAAAGAAAATATAAATAATTATAGCAATAAAATATTATCAAATATTAATAATTTAAAATTTACTATAGAAAATCTAGAAAATAGTATTTTATTTTATAAAATTAAAAATCAAATTAATTATTATACTATTTATAAAATTAAAAGCGAAATATATATTTTACAAGATTTAATTAATAATTTTAATAAACAAAAATATAGAATTATTAGATGGTCTTCTGATAATAATATTAATAATATGTTTGAATTAAATCTTGATAATATATTATCTAAATCTAATAATTAAATATATTTAACATGTATTTTTATATTATTTATATTTGAAGTATTTTTTATTATAATATTATCATCTTTTATATTTATTATATCCGTTTCCAATATTATATTATTACTATTATTTAATATTATATTATTAATATTATCTAAACTATTATTATTTTCTACTTTTATTAATTTGACATTTGTTTTATTTATATTATTTCTATTTCTAATTGCTATATTATTTAAATTATTTTTATATATTAAATATCTTTTATCCATATAATAAATATCTTTATATTTATTTAATTCTTTATTTAGTTCATATTTAAATTCTTTTTGTTTTTTTATTATATCTATATTTATTATTGTTAATATTTTTTTTAAAACATCTTTATTTAATATTTTTTCCATTTTATCCATATATAATTCCATATTCAAAGATATTCACTTCTTATTATTAATATTTTTTAAATGATTTTTAGTACATTCATGTCTTTTAATATGATAATTTCTAAATGCAATATATTTTTTTCCACACACACATTCTATTATTTTAGTTTCTTTAATAACATTATAATTTTCTATTTCTATTTCTTTTTTATTTTTATACATGGATATTTTTTCTCTGCATTTATCACAATGCAAATAAAATATTTTTTTATTATCATCTTTATATGAAAAATATGATAATTCTAATTTTTTTTTACATTTAGTGCATTCCATATAAATAAATATATTATTTATAAATATTATATATATATATTCATTTTTTTTATTAACTTATTTAACACTGGTAATAATAAAAAATGATTATTAGTAAAGGTAGTGTTGTTATACTTAATATGTCAAAGGTTTGTTGTAACATATGCGCTAATGATGTATATTCTTCTTCGATTAAAGAATGTCCTTATTGTTTAGAAGCAGTTTGTATTAAATGTATTAAACATTATATTCTTGATATTAAAAATACTCAAAAAAAATGTATGTTTTGCTATCACACATTTTCTAGAGCTATTCTCGTTCAATTACTTGGCAATTCATATATACAAGGTAATATATATAAAAATCATATCAAAGAATTGCTTTTTCAAGAAGAGAAAACATTAATACCCCAATCTTTACCAATTATCGAACAAAAAAAACGCGTAAATGAACAATATGCTATTATTAACGATTTGGGCAAAAATCTCGATGATAAGTTAAAGAATGGTAATATACAAAATACTATGGAAGAATTTAATGCTAGAGGAGTTATTTATTCTAACACTTTATATCTTAATTTTTTGAAAAATAAATCTACTTATAAAAAAAATATATTATATAAATATCCATGTGCTTATAATGATTGTGATGGTTTTGTTAATTCTAATTGGAAATGTGATTTATGTGATAAATTTACATGCAAAGATTGTTTTGCAATTAAAGATTCAGAAGAACATGTGTGCGCACAACAAGATATTGATACTACAACCTTAATTAAAAAAAATAGTAAACCTTGTCCTAAGTGCAATATCTCTATTATTAAATCTGATGGATGCGATCAAATGTGGTGTGTTAATTGTCATACAACATTCGATTGGCGAACATTACAAATTAAAACAGGAGGAGTAGTTCATAATCCAGAATATTTTAGATATATGAGAGATAATGGTATTACAATTACTCGTAATCCAAATGATAATCCTTGCAATAATACTTTTATCGAAGCTTTTAATTTATTAACATCTTTAAATAATAATTATAAAAAAATGGAAAGGATAAACACTGAGGCAGTGGCTCTCCGAAAATGTATGATTTATAAATATGATATAACTAATGCTATTCAAAATTCAGAAATTATATTCTTATTTGAACTATATCGTCAAATTAACCATATATCTGATTGGGAATTAGTTAGAATAAGACGCATAATTACTAATCATACTACCTGGAAAAATCAGGAAAGAATTAGATTTCTTGAAAAAATAATTAATGAAAAACAATATAAAACAAATTTAGCTAGAAAACATAAAGAATGTGAATATATAAATGAATTGTGTGGTGTCCAAAATACAATTATAGAAGTATGTAAAGATACATTCGCTAATATTTGCAATGAATTAGCTACTAATATATCAGAAATTATTAAAAATAAAGAAACATATTGTATAATTAAATCAGATAAAATTATTAAATTAAAAGAATTTATATATGATACAACTGTTAGTTGGAATAATATTAATTCTATTTATTCGCTTAATAAAAATATTGAAATCCCTACCTGTTTATTATAGTATTTTTATTAATAATAATAATATATTTAAATAGATAAATAGAATTTTTTATTATTTATTTATAATAAAGAATATGACAAAAAAATGTTTTAATGTTCCTAATGCTATATGTAATTATTCTCAAGGTAATATTAAACAAATTAGAAATTTGACTGATCATGAAGGCGTAGATCTAGAAAATAAATGTCGCAATCGTTGTTATTTGGGGCAGTTGACCACTAACCTGCGCAAGAATAAGAATAATTATAATTGTTATGGTAGTTTTACTTACGGTAATAGTTGTTATCATTGTTTAACACCTGATATACAATATTTTAATAGAGTGCAAAATTTACAATTATGTAATGATTATATTGAAGGAGAACCGAGTATAACACATGATGTAGATTATACAAAATTGGTTACTAATTATACAGAAATGTTAGCAGCTGGTGCGCCTGCTTCAGCATTCAGTGAACTACCATCAGAAATCCGAGATAATTATAAATTAATAACTGCTATTGGATTTGATGATCTTACACAAACCGAAAAAGATGCTATCGTATTTGATAATCTTTCGCAAACCGCAAAAGATGCTATCGTATTTGAT
>CERI01060138.1_pt1 | contig 10933 bp, 10 predicted proteins | sample 350261 | NCBI WGS metagenome assembly CERI01 (sample SAMEA2620979, study PRJEB7988) | marine metagenome | isolation source: saline water (ENVO:00002010), including
TTGATTCAGATAGAGAATAATTACCTATTAATGTACCCGGACCACACGCATAATCAAGATGATTTAGATCTTTATTAAGATATCCTTTAATGTGTCTGAAAGTTGTTAAGTGCCAATTGGTCTGGAATCCTCTTGATTTTTTAATCCCATTTTGAAAAAGTTTATCATAATAACCAGATTCTAATTCATTAACCCAAAATTTTATCAATATAATTTCCTTTATAAATACATTTTCAATAATAAGTATTCTAATGTAATAGAATTAAATAAATTTATGAAGAAAAAAGAATTAATTTTTAGTAATAACTTTGCAAGTCATTCAGATTTAATTTATTCACAAACTATTAGTTACACAGAGTTTAAGAAAACTTACAGCAATGCAAAGAATATAGAAGTTGTCAATTATACTAAAAATCCGCTGTTTGATGCTGTTACGTATAAATTAAAATATTTTAACTTAACAGAAAATTGTATCATTTACACCAATAGTGATTTAATAGAAAATTTGTTTAATCACTTAAGAAATGTGAACTTTCAAAATATAATTTTGATAACCAATCAATCTGATAGACCAATTAATAAATCGGTTTTTTTAAAGCGTCCACATTGTATATCAAAATGGTATGCAATAAATGTCAACTATGTGGATAAAGATTTAATTCCAATTCCAATAGGACTATCTAATGATATATCAAAGAAAAATCTTACTGAATCATCTTTTTCAGAGGTGCAATATAATTTTAATTCACAAAAAATTAACAAACTATATATTAATTTCAATGAAAGTACGAATTATAAAGAAAGAACTTGGATTAAAAACTATTTTTCAAATAAGAAATTCGCCTATATTGAGAATTCTATTTTGAATTTAGGAGAGTATCAAAAGAAACTAACTGATTATAGATTTGTACTATGTCCATTTGGAAATGGTTTTGATTCTCATAGAATTTGGGAAACACTTTATAGTGGCTCAATTCCTGTAGTAATGAATCACCATACTTTTAACTGCCTTGATGACCTTCCTGTAATCATGGTTGATGATTTTAAGAATATAACAGAACAATACCTTTTAAACAGACTTGAAGACCTGCGTTATCAAGACCTTGATTTTAAGAAACTTGAACAAGATTGGTGGATTGATAATATCAGAAAAAATAAAATAGAGCCGACATCTGAAAATATTTTAATTAATTCCAATACTATGTATCAAAAACTTTTTTTATTAAAGTTATCATGTAAGCAAAAAATACACAGCCTTCTTAAGAAATTAATATATAATCTTAGAAGAATAAAAAAATTGAAAAAATATGTCAAAAAATAGTATAAGAAAAATCCTCAATGAAGGAAACTGGTACCACACTTTTTTGTACGACGATATTAAAACTAAGGGTACGTTTGACTATACAAATAACATGTCAGACCTTAATTTACCATCTCTAGAAAATTTAGAAGTTTTGGATGTAGGATGCTCGGATGGGTTCTTTTCAAAATATTTTGTTGAATCACTAAATGCAAAAAATGTTACCGGTGTTGATATAAATAATTACGACGGAGAAGTAGCTTTTGAAGTTTTGGATAGTTACAAGCCCCAATTTAAAGAAAAGTATGAATCACATAATGACTTTGAAAGACTTTCAGATGCTTACTCAGATTTATCTTTGAAGGATTCTAATAAGTTCAATTTTATAAAAAAAATATATGACATACCAAACATTAGTTTTGAATCTGGAAGTATCTATGAACTTGAAAAATTTCACTCAAGAGATGTTGTTTTTTGTGGTTCTTTGTTTGAGCATTTGAGAGATCCGGTTACTGCCATGGAGCAATTATTATTTGCAACGAAAGAATTCTGTATCATTGATATTTCAAATACCTTCAAGAGTTTACGCATTGGTAAAAAACCCTTTATTGAATATACAAATACTGGTGGTAATTTTTTCAAATATAGTGAAAACTCGGTTCTTCAAATGATGAGCAATGTTGGTTTTAAAAGAGTAAGTATTTTAAGTTCGTATAAAATAAAAATAGAGAAGTATGGTTACAAAATACCTCATTCTGTATTCATAGGCTATAAATAACTAAGGTTTAATTACTTTAAACCTAGAGTCTTTCTTTTTAAAAAATTCATCAATCATTGCAATTGCCCAAATTAATAAAATTGTTCCATGTAAGTCTGGACTCTGAGATGATTTAGAAAATTTAACTCCATAGTAATGAGTCTGACAACTCTTCTTAAAATAAGAAAATCCACCCTCATCAAAATAATGAAGTTGGATTGTTTTAAGTATTTGTAAAAAATAATCACTAATATCAGTTTTTCTGTAATCAGTGATTGAGCTGCATTTGAACAAAACATAAACATAATCGACTAAGTCACACCCTTCCGAATTAGGTTTTACTGAGAGACACTGGTCAATTAGTTTATTTGGATAATGTGGATTTTCATCAAGCCAATCTAGCCCTGTAATAACCTTCATTGAACCATTTATTAACTGGCTAGTATTTTGATAATTTCCCATGCTGTAGGTACCGTTATCTGGTGAGGCTAGTTGCTCAATATAATTTAAAAGAATTTGTTTATTTTCATCATTGTTATAAATATCAACAGAAGTAAACAAGCTGATGTTAGCGAATTGAGCACCTGCATCCCAGGGATTATTCCAATTTAGCGATTTTAGAAAACTATCAATATTATCTTTGTTGGCATCTATAAATTGATAAGGTTTACTATTAGAAGATCCAACTTGATATAGTGTTGAGATAGCTTGTTTTGATTCAGCAAGTACTCCTTTATTAATAAATGATTCTAGTGACGAGCCCTTTGAAAAATTAAAATCATTAAGAATATTTTTTATTTGAAATTTGTAGTTGTAATAATAGTTTTTTTTTGAAAAATATTTAAGATAATTTTCGTCTATGAATGATCCTTTTGGAAAATCATCAGAGGGTTTCTGAAAAGAATTTATATATTGTGTCCAAGAATCTAAATCTTCTGTACTCAATTCTTCATCAAAACCCAGCATGTAATAAATTTTTAGTGCGTAGCAACTAAATCCTAAATTTAATTCTTCGCCGTATCTAGTTAAATTTTTTTCCATTGGAAAAAACATATAACTCTGATCATCTTTTTTAAGCTTATTTAAAAAAATATTTGTACTCAAAAAAAGTTCGTCAATCCAGTTTTCAAATTTGTTCATATTGTTTAGTGTATTTTTGTTTTAATTCTAACTAATTAAATAATAGACAAACCTAGGATAAAATACTGTATGAAGAAATATTCTGTATTAATTCTCGGATCTAATGGATTAGTGGGTAGTTCATTGGTAAGAACACTAGAAAATTCTTCCAAAGTTTCCTATATACACAAACCCACCAGAAAAGAGCTCGATTTATTCTCATTAGATCAAACAAAAAAATTTATATCTTCAAATAAACCTGAAATAATTATTAATGCAGCAGCGAAAGTTGGAGGAATCCTTGCAAATAATACAAATAGGTCTTCTTTTATAATAGATAATTTAAAAATTAATTTGAATGTTTATGAGTCATGTATTAATTTTCCAGAAATTAAGATTATCAATTTAGGTTCAAGTTGTATTTATCCTCTCAATGCTGAAAATCCAATAAAAGAAGATTCCATTATGACAGGTAAACTTGAAGAAACAAATTCTCCTTATGCTGTTGCGAAACTTGCAGCAATAGAAATTGCCGACTCATTAAAAAAAGAATTCGGGCATGAAGTTATTAATCTGATGCCAACAAATTTGTACGGTCCCAGAGATAATTTTTCTGAAAATGAAAGTCATGTCATTCCTGGATTAATTTACAGAATGCATAAGGCAAAATTAAACAATGAAATGGAATTCAAAATCTGGGGTACAGGCAAACCTTTAAGAGAATTTTTATACGTTGATGATTTATCTGATGCAATTGAATTTTTGCTTGATAAAAAACTTAATAGAAACCTTTACAATATTGGCTCAGGGATAGAAATAAGCATATTGGACTTAGCGAAGACTATTAAAGAAGTGACCGCTTACGAGGGTAGTTTGATTTTCGATGAAAGCAAACCTGATGGTAATCCAAGAAAGCTTGTAGATAGCTCTTTAATTAACGAAATTGGGTGGAGTGCAAAAACTAGTCTTACACAAGGTATTAAAAAAACTTATACTTGGTTTACTGAGAATATTTAAGAGGGGTTTTCCCAAGTAGGGTTTAGTAGGCCTTCCTTAAAAAGGATTTCTTCTCTTTTTGCATTATTTAAATCGCTTTCAACCATCATTTCGACAAGTTGTGAGAATGATGTTTTCGGATTCCAGCCTAACAATTTTTCTGCTTTTTCATAGTCTCCAAGAAGATAATCAACTTCATTGGGTCTAAAATACTTTTTGTCGGTTTGGATATATTTTTTGTAGTCAAGCCCAACGTGGCTGAAAGCTTGTTGTGCAAACTCTTCTACGGTGTGAGTCTCTCCTGTAGCTATTACAAAATCGTCTGGTGACTTTTGTTGAAGCATCATCCACATAGCTTCTGTATAATCTCCAGCGAATCCCCAGTCTCGTGATGCAGTTAAGTTTCCAAGAGTCAACTTTTTTTGCAATCCATGGTAAATTCTACCGACAGCTTTTGTAATTTTTCTAGTGACAAATGTTTCGCCCCTGTGAGGAGATTCATGGTTAAAGAGAATTCCATTTGTAGTAAATAAACTGTATGAATCTCTGTACACTTTGGTCATGTGATGTGCAAATACTTTTGAAACAGCATAAGGACTTTTTGGATCCAGGATTGATTGTTCGTTTAATTTTACCTTCGCTGCTCCGCCAAACATCTCAGAAGATGAAGCTTGATAAAATTTAATTTCTTTTTTCGATCTTCTGATTGCCTCAAGTATTGATAACGATCCTAAGGTTCCTGTTTGTGTGGTGAAAATTGGATTTTGGAAGGATACAGATACATGCGATTGTGCAGCAAGATTATAGATTTCGTCAGGTTCAATGTAGTTTATCAAATTAAAAATTGATGCAGAATCTAAAAGATCTGAATAATGAAGTATAAGTTTCTCTTGAGGTTGGAATTCAGAAATTAGATCATCAATTCTACTGGTATTAATGGAGGATGATCTTCTTATTGTGCCGTGAACAATATAACCTTTTTCTAATAGTAATTTGGAAAGATAGTAACCATCTTGTCCTGTTATCCCTGTTATAAAAGCAGTTTTCATCTAAATTCCTTTTTTCATTGTATATCCTAAATAGCTATAAAAAATTATCGGGAAATTTACACCTTCCATAGTCACGTCAAGTGACGATAATATCATAATAGGAAATAATAGGATTAAAATTTTATAATCGCCAAATTTATTTTTATAAAATTGAATAGCTTTAAAATAAAAAATAATAAATATTACTAATTGAAGTAACCCTCCCCGTGCAAGAATGTTTACAAAATAATTGTGTACATTTTCATTCAAACCATCTCTACCAAGCCTTCCCGGAGCAGAAGGATCAAGCATTACGGGTATGATTTCTTTATATCCGTAACCGAAAGAAATTTGATTCTTATCAATCAAATCATATATTACATCTTGCCAAATATCTAATCTCCAGTCTGTTGTTGGGTCCCAGGACATTAGATAGCCATCTTGAATATAAAAAGAGAGAAAAACTTTTGCTGGATCTTTATTTTCTGAAATTCCCTTAATAGACTCAACAACTAATTCGGTAGTAATAGATTCAGGATCCTTGTAGAAATCAAAATTTCCATAAACTCTGAAAGTGGATGAAAAGAATGCTGCAATGCATAGTAAAATAATAATCAAGAATTGCAATTTTTTTGATAGTAGTAATTTTCTATTTTGTAACAGAAAAACAGTGAAAAATAGCGTTGTTGCAATAAAGGAACCTCTTGAGTTAAAAAGCATGACAGGTAAGAAAATTGAAGTCATTACCAATGTATAGCTAGCAGCCAGTAATTTATTCTGAAGGTGTTTATTTATTATAAGAAGTGAGATAAAAAGTCCGATGGCCAAATCTGAAGCTTTTATAAATTGAAATTTATCGGAATATTTGTTAAAAAAATCAATAACTACATTTGGATAATTACCAGTAGAAATCAGATAAGTAATAACTGGAACGAAAGGAACAAAGTTCTTTAATTTTTTTGAATAATCAAAATCAGCCATGAGTGTATAACCTATGAAAATTAATGAAACTGTCCATATATACGAGCTTGTTTTAAATGCATAGCTAGATATGAATGAGGTCCCTGTTAAAACAGAAGTTAAGGAAAAGAGTAAAATGATCAATCTAAATAATTTGACTAGTACTTTTAATTCATTTGGGAATATTTTTTTGGGTAATACTAGAAAAAACAATGAGATTATCATTAAAACACCAATTGTTAATTCTCCAAGTCTTGACCCAAAAAGATATAAACCAACAAAGGGTCTAGCAAATAGGATGGAGAATCCGCAGAAAATGTAGAGTAGAATACTCAATAGTGAATAAACATTACTAGGAACTTTATTAATTATATTTTGTATAAAATTTTGATATTTATTAAGCATTAAATCCATTTAACTCAAATACCATTCATCATAGATTTTCATCTTATTAATTTTTTCATTACCAACTAGGTAATTAAAGTGCACAATAAAAGGATCTAACTTATCACTATTATTGTAAAAATGTGGGCCATTTGGAAATAAATCTAAGGGCAGAACTCCGTATTTAAATTTATTTTTAGATTTATTAATGTAGGTTTGATCATGAGATTTATAATTTACAATTTTTTTAACAGGAATACTTTCTGGATTAAAAAATTTTAATGTCTTCTTTGATGACTTTATACACATAAAACCGGCACATAAATTTATTTCATTTGGTTTAGATGGCCTTTTGTCATTCTGAAACAGGATGTCGTATGACGGAGCATGATAAGCCAAAAAACTTAAAAAATTATTTTTTATAACAATATCACTATCAAGATATAAAATGTATTCGTTTTTTGATAGAGAATCAAAAATTAGTTGAAATTTTCTAATCATCAATTCTCCAAAACTATCATCAAAATAATCTAGTAATTTGTCACTATTCCCAAATTGTATATCATTCTTTACTGTCAAAAAATCATACCTTTCATTAAAGTATTCAAAAGATTCATTATCTAAAGCGTATAAATCTAATTTTATTTCAATATTATTTTTTACAATTGATTCAAGTAAATTTTGTGTAATGTCATGATATCCATTACTTGTAAATGTGATTGGTTGAATATTAATCATATTAAACTATAACTATATTAATTGAATTATAGATATTCAGTTGAAAAAAAAAGAAATAAAATTTTAATATGGTAGAAAAAAATATCACGTACATTTTTGGTGTTGGAAGAAAAAATATAATAAATAATCAAAATTATTCAGATGAATTTTTTTATGGCTACCAGTACTTTCAAAATGATTACGAATCTGTAAATTTTATTGAATTTGTTCCTTATTTAAATAAAAAATATATATTTCTCGAGAAAGTATTAAGTAGGCTTACAAACTTACCATTTTATTTTAGTAATATTATGTCCTCTCATAATTATAAAATACTAAAAAAAACAGATTACATTGTATTTACAAATGAAAGAATGTTGATATCCTGCATGCTTTATTTAATACTTTTAAAAAAAAGAAAAATAAAATCAGTCGTAATGATAATGGGACTTTTTTCTAAAAAAACAAATAATAGGTTTAAAAACTTACTTCAAAAGTTTTTTTTATCATTTGTTTTAACAAAAGTTAATGAAGTTATTTTTTTGGGTATCGGAGAATACAATGCGGCAAAAGAACAATATCCAAAATATGAAAAAAAGTTCCACCATATCCCCTTTATGTTAAATAATGATTTTTGGATTAATAAAAAGGATGTAGAAATCGAATCGAGGGACAATATTCTATTTATTGGGAATGATGGAAAAAGAGATTATCATAAAGTAATTCAGATAGCTAAAGCTTTACCTGAATATAACTTTATTTTTGTTTCAAAAATTATACTCAACGAGGACATTATTTCGGATAATGTTCAATTAATAAATGGATACTGGAATGAAAATGTTCTAGATGATATAGATATGCAAAAAATTTATGATAAATGCAGAATAACAATCTTGCCTCTTATTCAATCAGAACAACCATCGGGGCAAAGTGTAACTCTACAGTCTTTATCAAGAGGTGTACCCGTTATGATTTCTAGAACAAATGGTTTTTGGGACAATTCTAAATTTATAAATGACCAGAATATAATTTTTGTTGATAACAACTCGTTGGAAGGTTGGACTTCACGAATCAGAGATATTTATCAGAATATTGAAAAATTAGACCTTCTTTCTACCAGTGGAATTAAGCTAATGGATGAAAGCGAGACCAGTGAAGTCTTCTATAGAAGACTAAAAAATCTTCTTTTTTAACAACCTAAATAATTTATAAATAACTCCTTCAAAAATTCTTGTTTGAAGTTTTATTTGACTTAATGGTTCGTTATTTTTCTTGGAGTGTAGAGAAATAAACATACCTAAATAATCTTCACACATCTTTGAAGAAGAATAAGGATATTTTTGAACCAATTTCTTTTGTTCTTCTAGCGATGAGACCATTTGCTCTAATTTCTGTTCAAAATTATCTAATGTGTACTCTATTCCATAGTTTTTGCAGTACTCCGTTACACCGCCACTATTGATAAACATTACTGGTAATCCACATTGTGCAGCTTCTATGTGGTGATTTCCTGATGGTTCATTTAGGGAACCCGTAATGTAAAAGTTTTGTTCTCTTAATTTTTGTCCCAAAGTCAAACCTGATAACGGTTCAATTATGGTTGTATTTTCAAAGTGGGCATCCTTGTTAGTGTTACCAATATACGTAAATTCTAATTTATTTTTCCACCTTTTTTCAGAAAGTAATTTATCTAAAAGTAAGTAAGCATCGAAGCCTTTGTTCCAATTATTTCCCCAATGGTGTGTGCATACTCTTAATTTACCTTTATTTCCATAAACTGAAGGTTGTTGTGGGAAGAAAATCTTCTCGTCCGCACCTGCATAAATTACTTTATTAATTGGAGATTTAATTCCTTGTTTAATAAATAAATCTTTTAACCATTTACTTACATAAACTGTTTCATCTGCAATTTTATTTGCATTTATCAAGTATTTATTTACATAATTCGTTCCTTTTCTTTCATCACATTCATTAATTCTGTGGATTACGCCGACGTTTTGTTTTACGTACTTTTTATATTTCTCCACATCTATATGAGTAAAAGCTGAAGATTCTGAGGTTTTCCTTGGTTCGGTGATCAGTATGATATCTATATCATTATCTTTTAGATCAAAGACAACATCGTGTCCATTTAGTTCAAGATAATTTGTTAGATTGATTGCAAATAAGTTTCCACCACCCCATGGCCCATGTTTTATTTTTGTTCCTATGCTTATTTTCATTTTTCTAAAAGCATGTCGTTAAATTTACTAAATCCATTTGGAATAGTAAAGTCCTGAATTTTTTCACTAGCATAATTTATATCCGGTATAGCATCTTTATAATTTGACATTGTAAAAATGGATTCACGTCTTAGGACACTTGATGCAATACCTACATCTGTTGAAATTATTGGAGTTTTTGTTAAGGCACATTCTGGAATTGCCTGAGGTCCTCCCTCGTATCTTGAAGCAACTATATATAAATTGAGTAAGTTGTACAACTCATTTAATTGTACATAGGTTGTCATTTCGAAATATCTATAAGGAATTTTCATATCTTCAAGTCTATGAATTACATAATTTCTTCTTTTACCAGCAAGAATAACTCTTAAATTTTCTTTTTCTTTATTTAACTCTCCCACAATCTCAATAAATCTATCTGGACCTTTTGATAACTTAGGAGTGATTAAATCATGTCCTTCAGTATCCCTCTGGAATGACCCTACAAGAAAATCATTATTAGATATACTATATTTATTTCTCAAATTTTCTTTATTTTGAATTTCATACCATAAATTTTGATTGGCCCAAAAAGGTATAGTCTTAATTTCTTTATTTGTATATCTTGATAACTGATTTGTTGTTTTTAGTGATATTGAGTGATAAATGTCTACTAATTTATCCCTTTCTTTAAATTCAACAACCGCATTACCAGTAAATTTATCCTCATCAATGTGGTGGATAGTACAGATTACCTTATTTGAATTTAGATACTTCGGATTAATCTTTCTCCATGTCCATGGAGCAATCAACCAAATTAATTTATTCCCAAAAAAATAATTATTGGATGTTTTATAGTTGTATTCATTAAATTCTCTTCTAAACCTGTCAACAACCCAGTTTTCTTTTGCTCTATTTATATAAATATTCATTATTTATTTGCCAAGTCCCTTGCTTTTTTTGCAAAATATTTTTGCTCATCAGCGTGAATAGATGATATGTTGTTTTGGGTATTTAAAATATAGTAGGGTTTTCTGAGTATCTTAAATTTATAGTTTAGTCTTATAAGTCGTAACATTAGTTCATAATCTTGTGCATAATAAAAGTCTTCCCTGTAACACCCAGCATCAATAATTACATTCTTTCTAATCATGAGAGATCCATGAATAAATGGGTTCTTTATTTTAAGTACTATTTTTTTAGGAATATAAAAACTTGTTCGTGGAGTAATCCTATTTTTATCTTTAACATATGCCCTTGTGGAACAAAAGTCTAGATGATTATCTGAAATTTCTTTTACCTGTATGGAAATCCTATCTTCTAAACTTACATCATCAGCATCATGACGGGCAATTAATTCACCCTCTGCTTTACCTAGTAATATGTTTAGTGACTTTGTAAGTCCAATATTTTTTGTGTTAGTAAATACACGTATATGTTCATACTTTTTTGAATAATCATTCAAAATTTT
>CERI01114371.1_pt1 | contig 10909 bp, 10 predicted proteins | sample 350261 | NCBI WGS metagenome assembly CERI01 (sample SAMEA2620979, study PRJEB7988) | marine metagenome | isolation source: saline water (ENVO:00002010), including
GTGAATGCACATATGCAGATAGAACTAGAAGAAGGCAGCCAGGAGATAACTCACTTGGAATAAAACCCCATGTTGATGGAGGCTCTGTTGAACGTTGGTTAGAACAATCTGGCTTTCAATCTGTCTATAGAAACTTATTAGATGGTAAGTGGAAAGAGCATGATCCATTTGATGCCGCCTATAGAACCGAAACCACCCAAATTTCATCTCCAGCTGTTTGCAGTATGTTTCGTACTTTTCAGGGCTGGATAGCGCTAAGCGCTCAAGGACCAGGTGACGGAACGTTACAGCTAATACCAAGTATACGCGTGCTGGGGTGGATGATTTTGCGCGCTTTGCAAGACGATGTCCCAGATGATGAATTATGTGGCGCCCAACCAGGACGTGCTTTATCTTGCAATCCTAAATGGCATGAACTCGTTTTAGAGGGTTTATGTACCATTCCAAAGATGCATCCAGGTGACAGCGTTTGGTGGCACGGAGATGTAATACATGCTGTTGAAGATGAACATAATGGAAAAGAATCCAGCAATGTAATCTACATTGGTGCAGCACCATATTGTGAAAAGAATGCAAAGTTTCTCAAAGCGCAAGGGGAGAGCTTCATTTCAGGTAAGAGCTCACCAGATTTTGCAGCTGAAGATTATGAATATAATTTTGAGGGACGCGCTCGTTTAAATGATCTTAGCGAGCTCGGTAAAAAGCAAATGGGATTTGAAGCTTGGTAAAATGGTGGGCCCGGGAGGACTCGAACCTCCGACCAAGGGATTATGAGTCCCCTGCTCTAACCAACTGAGCTACAGGCCCCTATTAATTCTCTATTCTTCCAGCAAAAAACTCTTGAGCTGATCAGAGCGGGTTGGATGACGTAGCTTACGCAATGCTTTAGCTTCAATTTGACGAATTCTTTCACGCGTCACGTCAAACTGTTTACCAACTTCCTCTAATGTATGATCAGTATTCATATCAATACCAAAACGCATTCTAAGCACCTTCGCTTCTCGTGGAGTTAAACCAGCAAGAACTGAATGCGTGGTTTTCTTAAGACCAGAAGTTGTTGCGTTATCAACAGGAGAATGCACTGTTAGGTCTTCAATAAAATCACCTAGATTTGAATCTTCCTCATCACCTATAGGTGTTTCCATAGAAATTGGTTCTTTAGCAATCTTCAAAACTTTACGAACCTTATCTTCTGGCATTTCCATTCTCTCTGCCAGCTCTTCAGGGAATGGCTCACGCCCCATCTCTTGTAACATTTGTCTTGAAATACGATTAAGTTTATTGATCGTTTCAATCATGTGCACCGGAATTCTAATCGTACGAGCTTGATCTGCGATCGAACGAGTAATTGCTTGTCGAATCCACCAAGTTGCATACGTTGAAAATTTATAGCCACGACGGTATTCAAATTTATCGACTGCTTTCATTAAACCAATATTACCTTCCTGAATTAAATCAAGAAATTGTAATCCTCGGTTAGTATATTTTTTTGCAATTGATATTACTAGACGTAAATTAGCTTCAACCATTTCTTTCTTTGCTCGACGAGCCTTAGCTTCACCAATTGACATTTGTCGATTGATTTCTTTGATTTCAGCAATATTGATTTGTGTAGCAAGCTCAACAGCAATAAGCTTTCTTTGACAGCGAATTATGTCTTCTTTATGTTTTGCTAAAACTGATGAATGTTTTCGCTTGGCACGTATGTGCTTTTCAATCCATGTATAGTCAGTTTCGCTCTTTTTGAAACTAGACAAAAAATCTTTACGTGGCATTCCAGCATCTGTAACACAAATCTTCATAACCATTCGCTCTTGACTGCGAATAATTGACACAACATCACGAAGGTTACCTACAAGAGCATCAAAAAGTTTAGGAGCGAGTCGAAGTTCCATAACTTGATCAGCCATTTCAGAAAGCGCTTTAACAGTTCGTTTTTCTTTAAATCCGTAATTTTCAAGGCATTTCAAACTTCGTTTATAATATCTACGAATAACTTTTATACGAGCTTTTACTTCATCAGGGTCAGGACCAGTGTCGACAACCTCTTCATCACTTTCTTCATCATGATCTACCTTAGGGGCCGGAGGTTTGATTTCTTCAGGCTCATTTGGATCAATAAATCCAACAACAAAATCATGCATACGCGTTTCATCATTAAATACTTTATCAGCCACTTCAAGTAGCGCTTGAACAGTAGGAGGAAAGCTTACCATGTTGTATTTAACCTGGTTTAGACCAGCCTCGATTCTTTTTGCGATCTCGATTTCGCCTTCACGAGTCAAGAGCTCAACGGTGCCCATTTCTCGCATATACATTCGAACAGGATCAGTTGTTCTTCCAAATTCAGCATCAACACTAGCTAATGCTGCTTCAGCTTCTTCTGCAGCATCATCATCAGTAGCAGTAGCATCAGAAAGCGTAAGTGATTCCACATCAGGTGCTTTCTCATGAACAGTGATACCCATATCATTAATCATATTAACGATATCTTCAATTTGTTCAGAATCAACTATATCATTTGGTAAATGATCATTAACTTCTGCATAAGTTAAATAGCCTTGCTCTTTACCTCGAGCAATCAATTCTCTTAGTTGTTGTGCTTGTTTACCACCGACGGCAGTAACACTTTTTTCGGTCAAAACATAACCCCTGTGTATTAAATAATTACGCTATTAATGTTACTCTCATAAAAAATTATAATCTACTTATTTTCAGATACTTAGAGCTTTAATTTTGTTTTTTTAATTCTAATCTTTCCTCTTCACTTAAACTATCAAACCTTTGTTTTTGAATTAGGAATTCGATTCTTTCTTTGCGACCGGCTATTGCAAGCTGTTCAAGGCACTCTTCAAGCTCAGCTGCAGCATTAAACTCTTCATTTATTGGTAAATCTGTGGCTGCTAATTTACCAAGATGCTGACCTTGTTTGTCGTTTCGCCAGCGTTCCAATAAACCGGCAGTCGTAATAGATGGCTCAGACTGAGTAGTTTTTATAAGTGAATAGAGCAAATCAACACCAGCTCTATTTAATGAAGTAAGTTTATCAGCATCCAGATTTATTCCAACATTTGGAAAATTCAAAATTAATGTTATAGCTCTTCTAACGATAGAAGGACTAGCGCTGGGAGCAGTTTTTTTACCAACTTTTATATTTTTTGAAACAAGATTTTGCGAAGATTTATCTTTCTTTGCATGCGATAGCATCATATTTTCAAGTTTCCGATCTGTTAATCCAATCGTCTTTGCTAAGCTTTTAACTAATAGTTCCTTGTAGACTCCAGCTGGTATTTTATTAATGAGTGGACGAGCCATTTCTGCTAGTTTGGCTTTACCATCAATTGTATGCATATCAACTTTCGCGCTCAGTTCTTTAATCAAAAACTCAGAAAGAGGTATTCCTGTATTCATCAACTTTACAAATAAATCAACTCCATTTTCATTAATGAATGAATCTGGATCAGATCCTTTTGGAAGAAAAATAAAACGAACCTGCCGGCCTTCACATATTTTGGGAAGAGTACTTTCAAGCGCTCTCCAAGCAGCTTTTTGTCCAGCACGATCACCATCAAATGAAAAAAAGATATTTTCCGTTAGTCTAAACAATCTGTTTAGGTGTTCGCTTGAGGTCGCAGTTCCCAGGGTTGCTACAGCCGAATCAATTCCACTTTTAGCTAGGGCCAGTGCGTCCATATAACCCTCAACAACAATAAGGTGGTCAATATTTCTTAGCGCTTGCCGTGCCTCATAAAGCCCATAAAGTTCTTGGCCTTTGTGAAATAACACTGTTTCAGGTGAATTTAAATATTTTGGCTCATTATTGTTTATTGCTCTGCCGCCAAAGCCTATAGTTCGACCTCTTACGTCTCGAATTGGGAAAATGATGCGATCCCTGAATCTATCATAGTATTTATTATTGTCCTTACTGATTATTAATCCAGTAGCTAGTAAATTCTTTATTGCACCTTCAGATTTACCGAATTTATCTAAAATATGACTCCAACCATTTGAAGCATATCCAATGCCAAAGCGCTTGGCGGTTGAACCATCAATTCCTCTTTTTTTTAAATATTCAATTGCAGAGGGCGTTTTTTTTAAGTTCGATTGCCAGTAATTTGCAACTTTTTCCATTAATATGAAAAGCTCATCATATCGCTGCGTAGTACTATGTTTTTCTGTATGCGGAATTTCTATTCCCATGGAGGCAGCCAAATTCTCTATTGCTTCTACAAAGCTTATATGCTCAAAATCCATTAAAAAACCAATTACTGTACCGTGAGCACCGCAACCAAAGCAGTGATAGAATCCTTTATTAGGACTAACAGTAAAAGAGGGTGTTTTTTCATCATGAAATGGACAGCAAGCTTTGAATTCACGCCCAGCCTTTTTTAGTTGAATGCGCTTACCAATAACTTCAACAATATCTGCTCTTGAGATCAGATCATCTATAAAATTTTGAGGGATTAATCCGGCCATATCGATTTAAAATTAACCATAATAGTATGGATTTTGAATTATTATTTCTCATAGCATAGCTTAATTAGAGCTATGCTATGTGGTAATAAAGAAATTTTTAGTTTTTTAATAAGAAATTAATTTTTCTTTGGTTAGCGAACTAACAATACTCATATCAGCTCGTCCAGATATTTTATTTTTTATCTGAGCAATGACCTTTCCCATGTCACGCATACCATTTGCCCCTGTTGATTGGATAGCCTCATCAATGATCATTTCGAGTTCATCCGAAGTTAGCTGCTCTGGGAGATAATTATTTAAAACTTCTATTTCGGAAAGCTCGATAGAGGCTAGATCCTCACGATTTCCTTTTTTGAATTGCTTAACAGAATCTCTCCGCTGTTTGATCATCTTTGCAAGCAATGAGAGGATTACGTTTTCATCGAGCTCTTGTCGAGTGTCAACTTCTATTTGCTTTATAGCTGCAAGAATTAGGCGTATTACTCTAAGATGATCTTTATTGCCAGCCTTAATGGCAGACTTCATGTCTGTGGTAATTTGAGCTTTAAGGGACACAGAGAATCAACAAGCTTTAGGGGTTAGTAAAGACGTGTACGTTTAGCATCATCACGAGATATTTTTTTTAAATGACGCTTTACAGCCGCAGCTTTTTTACGTTTACGTTCTTGTGTAGGTTTTTCATAAAACTCACGGCGGCGTAATTCAGTAAGTATCCCTGCTTTTTCACAAGCACGCTTAAAACGCCGCAGCGCGGCATCAAAATATTCATTCTCTTTTAATCGAACGCTAGGCATTTCTTTAGTAATTCCATTTAAATAAGTTTAAAATTGTTTCAATATCGACAATCAGCCGCGCATGTTAACCCTAGATTTGGATGTTTGCAAAGAGTTCAGGTTATTATTAGCCCAATATGTCAAATCAAGCGATAATTCTTGGAATTGAATCAAGCTGTGATGAATCCGGAGTTGCTCTTTATAGCAATGAAAAAGGGTTGATTGCGCATGCTCTTCATAGTCAGGTTGATCTGCATGCACAGTATGGGGGTGTTGTACCGGAAATAGCCTCTAGAGATCATGTTCGGATGCTGCTCCCTTTAATTCAAAAGATCATGGATAAAGCGGGAATTAAGAAACCAGATGCCATTGCTTATACTGCTGGCCCCGGGCTTGTTGGTGCAGTGATGGTAGGTAGTGGTCTTGCAAATGGGTTAGGGTTGTCTTGGAACTGCCCAGTGATTCCCGTGCACCATATGGAAGGGCATCTAGTAGCAACAATGTTAGAAGAACGCTCTCCTAGATTTCCTTTTTTAGCTCTTTTGGTCTCAGGCGGACATACTATGCTTATTTCTGTACGTAAATTTGGTGAATATAAGATAGTAGGTATTACACTCGATGATGCGGCTGGCGAGGCTTTTGACAAAACAGCCAAACTACTAGATCTGGGATACCCTGGAGGCCCATTTTTAGCTGCTTTAGCCGAGGAAGGTGATGAATCAGCATTTGCTTTTCCAAGACCTATGATTAATAAACCTACGTTAGACTTTAGTTTTAGTGGCCTAAAGACAGCGGTCATGTTGCAAGTTCGAAAACTTGAAACCACTAAGAATCTTGAAGAAAATCGTACAAATATTGCGGCTTCTTTTCAGCGCGCTGCGATTGATTCCTTAGTTTCAAAATCATTACAAGCAGCCAAAAAAGAAAATCTAGATAGAATTGTAATTTCAGGTGGAGTTGGTGCAAACAAATTATTAAGAAGTGAGATGGCAAGAAGGTTTTCTGGCGATGTCTTTTACCCAAGATTGGAGTTTTGTACTGATAATGGAGCAATGATTGCAGTTGCAGGCGCTTTACGGTTTCTGGAAGCTTCTGATCCACTAGAAATTAGAGCGCAAGCGAGATGGTCATTAGAGTCACTCAAGGCGGTGAAAGCTTAACTTATGAAAAAAAATATGGATAAAATTTTTTTAAATGAATTAAAGGTTGATACCATTATTGGTATTTTTGAGTGGGAGCGCAATATTCTTCAAACTGTCATCATTGATTTAGAGATGAGTGCGGATATTGCAAAAGCAGCTGCTTCCGATGAGGTTATTGATGCATTGAATTACAAATCTGTTGCGAAGCGAGTGCAAGGATTTGTTGAAAAATCAAGTTTTCAACTTGTTGAGACTTTAGCAGAACACATTGCGTCAATTATTCTTGATGAGTTTTCCGTGATTTGGGTCAAAGTAAGGGTGAATAAACCTGGCGCTATTCGTGGCTCAAGGGGAGTAGGAGTTGAAATTGAAAGAAGTTCGGAGATAAATTAATGGCAAATATTTATCTTGGCTTAGGAAGTAATGAGTTTCCAAAAAAAAACTTAGCGTTAGCTTTAAAACAACTAGAAATTCGTTTTGGCTGTCTAAATAAGTCAACAATATATCGAGGAGCCGCAGTGGGCTTTGATGGTGATGATTTTCTAAATCTTGTAGTTGCCATTCAATCTGAAAAATCACCAATTGAAATTTGTCAAGAAATTGAAAGTATTCACAATCTGATAGGCCGCATTCGTGATAATTGCAAATGGGGGCCGCGCCCTATAGATATTGACTTACTGCTTTACGATGATTTAATTATCGATGAAAGGCCGGTTAGAGTGCCACGCGAAGATATCTTAAAATTTAGCTTTGTATTACGACCTATTGCAGAAATCGCACCTAATTTAATTCACCCATTAACTGGTAATACTTTATTAGAGCATTGGGTAAGTTTTGATCAAAAAAAACATCTTTTAGAGAGCGTAGATATAGATTTTTAATAAATAGAGCGACCACCATCAATTGCTATGATCTGACCAGTTACATATTTTGCATCTCGCATTAAGTACAAAACACATCCTGCAATATCAGATTTTTCTCCAATCTGATTTAATGGTATTTGTCGTAAAATATCTTTTTTAGTAGCATCTTTCATATTATTTTCTGGCCAAATAATGGCCCCTGGAGAAACTCCATTTACCCTGATCTCTGGAGCGAGCTCTTTAGCAAGCGAGCGAGTCAGCATTGCTAATCCAGCTTTTGCAGAGCAATATAGGGTATGATCAACTAGTGGTTTTTTTGCATATATATCTATTATATTCACAATATTTCCATTATTTTTACGTAAATATGGACTAGCAGCTTGCATTAAAAATAAGGGACCTTTTAAATTGCTACAAAATATTTCATCCCAATGATCCTCAGTAATAGTCCCTACGGGTGTTGGGTAAAAAGTTGATGCATTATTTACTAAGCCATCTAAACGCCCCTGCCATTTAATGACTTTATTTATCAAATCTATTATAGATTTAACATTTTTTAGGTCAGCATTAAAAACTGCAGCGGAATCAGGACGTGATTTATTTAATTTATGCGAGAGCGCTTTAGCTTTATCTTCTGAGCTAAGATAATGAATTGCAACACAAGCACCGTCATTGTGAAGTGTTTCCACAATCTCTGCGCCGATACGTTGAGCAGAACCTGTGATAAGGATAACTTTATCTTTGAGATTTTTTTCTGGTAAATAAGCTTTCATAGAGACATTATTACTCATATGCAATACGAACAGTTAGTTTCCCTACCTAATCCTGACAAATTGAGTGCAAAGCACAGTGTAAAGGTTGCGCATCATATAAGCTCAAAAATAAAGAGTGCGGGAGGTCAAATAAGTTTTGGTGAGTTTATGCATGAAGCACTTTATTCACAAGGACTAGGTTATTACAACACAGGACTAACAAAGTTTGGAAGGGATGGTGACTTTATTACAGCGCCAGAAGTTTCAGCCATCTTTGGTAGGGTGCTGGCAGAGCAATGTAATGAGGTACTAAATCAGATTGAAAATGGTGAAATCTTAGAGTTTGGTGCAGGTAGCGGTAAACTATCAATAGATATTTTATTAGGTTTAGAGGAAAAAAAATCATTGCCTCTCACCTACAACATCTTTGAAATATCGCCGGATCTTATTCAAAGACAAAAAAATAAACTCAATATAGAAATCCCACATTTAGTAGATCGAGTTAAGTGGCTTTCAGAAATACCCTCTAACTTTGAAGGAGTAGTTATTGCAAATGAGGTATTAGACGCCCTACCGGTAGAAAGGTTTATTAAGCGAAGATTTGGTATATCACAGATGTTTGTTTCATTAAATGAAGATGAATTTGTTTGGACTGAGAAAAAAGCTTCAGACCATTTAATTAAAGAGGTCGTTGCTATAGAAGAAGAGATTGATAGGGGGCTTACTTACGGTTATCAATCAGAAATATGTCTTGCAGCGCCTCAATGGATTGCAGATTTAGAGAGTTATTTGCGATATGGCGTAGTATTTCTTTTTGATTATGGGGTGTCGCGCCGTGAATACTATGCAATTGATCGAAATGATGGTTGGTTACGTTGTCATTACCGCCATCATGCACATGATAATCCTTTAGTGTTACCAGGAATTCAAGATTTGACTGCATGGGTTGACTTTTCATCTATTGCTAATGCTGCCAATAATGCTGGATTTGATATTTTAGGATATCAAAATCAATCACAATTTCTTATGGGTGGAGGGCTTGAAATTGAAATAGAAAAAATTTTAAATTTACCAGTCAGTGAAAAAATAGAATTATTGAATCAAATTAAAATACTTACTCTTCCGAGTGAGATGGGGGAGAATTTCAAATGCTTGGCCTTGGGAAAAGGTGACATTATTCCACCAACTACATTTAAGTACGCAGATAGGAAGCATACTCTTTGAGCACCATGCAGATAGTAATTCTTGCCATTGTTCAGGGTCTGACTGAGTTCTTGCCAATCTCAAGCTCAGGCCATCTTGTATTGACCACATTTTTATTTGAATGGGTCGATCAAGGATTGATATTTGATGTTGCTGTGCACTTTGGATCTCTTATTGCTGTGTGCCTCTTTTTTCGAAAAGATTTTATTTCATTATTTTTTGGTAGTTTAAGATTATTGAATGGAAATATAGATACACCTGAATCAAAAATGTCTTTATTTATAATAATTGGCACTATTCCAACTGCGGTACTAGGACTTGCTATTTCTTCTTGGATAGAAAGTAATTTTCGTGATCCTGTTGTGATAATTTTCACATTGTCAGGCTATGGAATCTTAATGGCATTAGTAGATCATTTTTGTAAGAGTGAGAGAAATATAGAATCGATTGGCTTCAAAGATGCTTTAATTGTTGGGTGCGCTCAAGCTCTCTCACTTGTACCTGGGACATCACGTTCAGGTATCACCATAACAGCGGCAAGATTGTTAGGATTCAAGAGAATTGATGCAGCAAAATTTTCTTTTTTATTGTCGGCACCAATAATATTAATAGCTGTTAGCTATAAATTTTTACAAATATTGGTAAGTGGAACTTCAGTCTCATGGAGTCAACTAATTATAGGAGCTCTAATTGCTTTTATTGTTGCTTATTTTAGTATTGGAGTTTTTATGAAAATTGTTTCACGCTTTGGACTTAAACCATTTGCAATCTATAGACTGCTATTAGCAAGTTATATTTTTTACTTAATAATTTAATTGAACGAAGCTATTTACTTAAAACAAACTCATTTTTAAATTTTTTTATTTTATTTAATCTAGCCTTTTTTATTTCTGTTGAAATTTTTATTTTTTTATTTTGACTTGCAATATAGCTCGTATCTATTGAGCAAGCTGCAGTCAATGCACCGCGCAAAAAATTAGATTGTGGATAAGAAATTTTTTCAAAACCTGTACGACCCTTAGAGTCTGCTTCACACGTAATTAATAAATTCTCAAATCTCTCAGGTCGACGAAAAGCATCAGTTTCCTCAAGTAATTTAAATATTGATTCACAATTTAATTCAAGAGCTCGATGGCAATGAGTATGAAATTTAGCAACCAAAATGCCCAAATCACGGCAAGCTTTTGGAACTGGAAGTCGCTTACTAATTTCAATTACAAGTTCAGCGCTACGAGCCTCATGTTCAGGATGATTTGGTAATAATTCTTTTGGAGTAGATCCTTTGCCTAAGTCATGAGTGAGTGCTGCGAAGCGAACAGATAATTCTGGACTGAGTCTTTCAGCCTTATCAAGAACAAGCATTGTGTGTAGCCCAGCATCAATTTCTGGATGCCATTTAGATGGTTGAGGTGTGCCAAATAGTGCCTCCACTTCAGGAAACAAAACCTTGAGTGCGCCACATTCATGTAACACCTCAAAATAAATACGAGAATTATTTCCACGTAAAGCTTCTTCAGTTTCTTTCCAAACACGGTCTGCTATTAAATTACTTACATCTCCTGCTTTGACCATAGATTTCATAAGAAACATTGTTTCATGAGAAATTTGAAATTTCAGTGACGAAAATCTAGCTGCAAACTTTGCAACTCTCAATATTCTTAGGGGATCTTCACTGAAGGCATCAGATACATGTCGTATCA
>CERI01041177.1_pt1 | contig 10903 bp, 9 predicted proteins | sample 350261 | NCBI WGS metagenome assembly CERI01 (sample SAMEA2620979, study PRJEB7988) | marine metagenome | isolation source: saline water (ENVO:00002010), including
TATCATACCAAATCTCGACCAATAATTTTGGTCCGGACTACTCGATCCTCGTCTTTCATAATTATGTATCATTTCTTATGTTCGTGGCGTCGGCGGGGGCGTCTATCTTCTTGAAGGTCAATTTTTTTTAATACGAAAGAACCATTTTTGAAAAAATTAGCATGTGTTTTTACTTGTTTTGTGTATCTCCATAAATTCATCATGACAAATTGACAACCATGTGAGAATGGACGACTTGGATTTAAATTTTTTGTAACATTTGGTTTAAGGATAGTTAATATATTTTGATTATCGTATGCGAATTCTTTAGGATCACCTGGGAAATCTGCTACAGATTCATTTACAACTCTTGCATTATATGATGTATGAATATTAACAATCTCCGATAGTAATGTATTTTCACAATTACCAGATACAACAACTATAATTTTTTTAAAGAATTTACAGATTGGTTGTAATGATATAGATTGTTCAGATTTATATGAATATCCAGGTCCAATCATATTTTCTCCTGAAAAAATTGATAGAAATAAGTTTGCAATTCTATCTAATGTTTCTATATTATTTGTTTTAAGATTAAGATGTATAAATAATGGATCTTTATAATGTTTCACAAATGCCAATTCTTTAATTTTCTCAAAACAATGTTCTAAAGGAACATAATTTAATGACTTTTTATTTAACCATTCCGATTTTACAACTGGTATGGCATTTCTGTCTTTTAAAATTGTATATATATCAAAATCTAAAAAACGTGCTCCTGTAGAAATAACATGCTCTAACATTTTAGTTGAGACATAGTTTCCAGATACATATGGGATTAAGCAACTTTGATTGCTTGACATGATATAAAAATCAACAATTTTCGCTCCTTTATTTTCATCACATATATTTTCAATATCGCAACCGGGTTTAGAATCACAATTCAAATTTTCTTCTTTATAATACGAGCCATCATGAAAATTTACACATTTTGACAATGATTTTGATTTTTTAACATGTTTGACGTGGTTTTCTTGTAGTTTATTCAGATTTTCGTCATGTTTAAAGTGTTGTAGAATACTATCATTTAAATCGAAAGATTTAATGTACAAATATAATCCAGAAATAAATGATGATACAAAAAAAAGTAAAGCGGCATATGTAAATGATTGTTTGTAATTATCGTTTACTTTTAAAGCGAATGTTTGAATTATAAAAAACGAGATTATACAGCAAGTGAAAAATGTACCAGTAAGTTTATTTTGTCTAAAATAAAAAGCATTTACAGTTGGATTTGCCATCAATGCTATAATTAATATAATAATAGCAGAAACACCCATTGTTGACATAACAATTTTATCAATCATACTTCTATATATATATATTATTTTGAAATTAATTTTCGATGTAATTTGGTAGAACTCGTGCTGATGGTTCGTTAATATTTCCAGACCATCTTGGCATCCATAAATGAGAAAATAAGAACATTGAACGATGACTGTAATATTTTTCAAATAATTCTCTATAAAACAATTGTTCTTTTGTTTCTGGATTTATCCAGTATTCATATTTTTTAATTTTATAATCGAATATATCTGGAGTTAGATATTTTGTATTTATCCAACTTTGGAGACATTCAAACCAATTATTTTCAGTAGATGATACACCATCGGAGAATGCTTCTTTTGTTCTCCATATTATGTCTTCAGGTATACAATCTTTTTTGTATTTTGAAAATGAATCTCTCAAAAAGAATTTTTCAATTTTACGATCACTTATATGTGTGTATTTTTTAGGACGTCGCCAACTACTTTGAAGATTTAAATAAAAGTTAATAAATTCTTTGTCAAGAAATGGAACTCTAATTTCTAGTCCAGTTCCAGCAGTGGATTTATCAGCACGTAAAACATCAAAATGATCTATTTCATTTAAAAGTCTATGACATTCTGTATTAAATGATATATCATTAGGTGCATTGTGAAAATACATATACGAACCACACACTTCATCACTTCCTTCTCCAGAAAATATAACTACAATATCTGGATGTTCTTTTTTAATATATTTTGCCAATGTAAACATTGGAGTTGATGCCCGTATAGTAGTTGTGTCAAAAGTCTCAATCTGTTTTATTGTTGGTTGTACCATAGACAGGAGATCCGTTGACGAAACAAGTACTTCATGATGCGTGCTTCCAATATGTTCCGCAACCTTTTTAGCATATATTAGGTCCGGTGAACCCTTCATTCCGATAGAAAATGTATGAAAATCCTTTTTGTTTTCAAAGTGTTCAGCAACCAAGCTACAAATAATACTACTGTCAAGTCCCCCCGATAGAAATGCTCCTATTTTCCTATCACTTAGCATACGTTTCTTTACAGCGTTTTTCAATAATCCTACACATTTTTCTTGACAAAGATCATAATCCGAATCTTTTATATAAGACTGTAAAGATAATTTAAAATATCTTTTCAATTGAGTCAAATTTTTTGTATTCATATCAATTTGTGCGACATGTCCAGGTGGAAAAAATTCAATTTTTGAGTTTTTAGAAATCAGTTTATGTAAACCTTTAAGTTCAGATGCCACACCAATTTCGCCATTATTGTAACTCCAATATAGACTCCTAACTCCAAATGGATCTCTACCTACCCACATTCTATTCTTGTTTTCATCGATTATTACAAAAGCGAATACTCCATCTAAAATAGATGCGATATCTTCTGGTCCAAAAGTATCACTATCTCTATATTTAAGATATAATTTTTGAATAACTTCACAATCACTGTTTGAATCCATTTTTAATTTATGTTTTTTAACAATTTCAGTATGATTATAAATTTCTCCATTACATACAACAAGGACATTTCCATTCACAAATGGTTGCATTCCAGATGGAGACAGGTCATTAATAGCCAATCTATGAAAACCAAGCCAATAGTTAATCGGTGTTTTTGAATTAATTATTTTTGAGTCATCTGGTCCTCTATGCGAAAATGATTCAAAACTGTTATGAATAATTTTTTCGTCATATACATTTCCAGAAAAAAAGAATATACCACACATTTTATAGATGATATCATTAATTTCTTATACCAGTTGATTTTTCTTTTTTTTAAAAGTGTAGATAATATAATGAGTTGCTCTAAATCTGATGAAAAGATATTATGTAAAGAATTACAAAATGCTCTTAATGAACCAGTTACTAAATCAAATTCTCGTAAAGCTTATCGTAAATTTGCTTTGAAACATCATCCTGATAAACTTCCCAAAAATATGCCCAGTAGAGAGAAGAAGAAAATGGAAACTAAATTTAAGAAAATATCTAATTTGTATGAAGATTGTACGACGAAATCAAATTATACAGGAATTCCATTATGTAGCAGTAAATCTAATGTAAATACACCTCCCAAAAAACCTAAAAAGGAAAAGAAAATTAATGCAATGTGTATACGTCGTACATCTAACTGGGCTACTATAAAAAAGTATAATAGATTCGAGTCAGTAAAGTTTGATAAAGAACAAACATTAAAAGATATTTCCAAATGCTCTCCTAAATTAGAATCTTTACTAAACAATATAAAGAAATTAGATGCTGCCGATTTAAAGAATGAAGGTAAGGTATTTAAACACGTAATCTATTCGGATGTAAAACAAATGGGACATGGTATTAAGATTATAGCATCTGGTTTAGAAAGTGTTGGATTTGATGCTTGTATCAAAAAAGATAAATCAAAGATAGTTGTAAATCCATCTGATAAAAAGTTTGGTGGATATGGAATGATGATTTCAACAACGTTATTTAGCACAAATGTTCCACAAGCGTCTAAGAAAAAAATGCTAGAAATGTTTAACAAGAGACCTGAAAATGTACATGGTTCATCCGTTAGAATCATGTTGGTTGACAATGGATATAAAGAAGGGATTGATCTGTTTGATGTAAAGTATATGCACATTTTTGAACCACAAACAACCAAAGCAGATTTCCGTCAGGCTATGGGACGTGCTACCCGATTATGTGGACAAAATGGACTTAAATTTGTTCCTAATAAAGGTTGGAAATTAGATGTTTTCACATACCATTTGACCCACAAGTTTGAAAATGCTAAAAATATAGATTTACACGATGTTTTCATGCAACATTCAGGATTAGATCTTGAAAATATAAAAATACAAGAAGAATTAGAAAAAATTGCGATTGAAAGTGCTGTTGATCATGATTTAAATCACAATGTTAATAAATTTGTAAATGAAGATACTGGTAGTTCTGTTAATATGAAAGATGTTTTAAGAATAAAAGGAGGTGCTTCCAATAAATATACCTCATTAGCATCCAAAATTGATTGCAATAGTAATCTTAAATTCAAAAAAATCGGTGCAAGAACCACAAAAAATTTACCTTTTTCTCTCACTCATATGGAAATAATATACAATACGTTCCCAAAAGGAAAAATGCCAAAATTACTTGTTGGATATAAAAATAAAACATCTATAGAAAAAAGACAGTTCTTTGCCGATTTACTAGAGACAAATAAGGAATTTTGTCAACGAATGGTAGACTTTATTCGTGATACACGTTTTTCAAATTTACATAAAAAAAACATTTTTACAAGTCATGATTTTAAGATCATAAATAATTTCTACAATAATAAAAATAAATCTACCAAAACTAACAGCAAAACCGAAACAGCATTAGTTTTATATAAACCTAAAAACACCTCTACTAAAAACACAACAACAAATAGAATGGCTCCAAACAAAAGTGATTTTGACTACGAATCGAGAAGAAGTGAATCATTTGAAGAATTCCGAAAACGTATAAATCGTGAATTCAGTGCTTTTAAATATGATAAAGTTCAGGTTAAAAATATGTGTGATTTACCTCAACAAGATTCAGATAGAATTGTAAAATTCACACCATCTCAAAATTTTATTTCTCATTATTTTGTTCCAAAAAATAACGAAAAAGGTTTACTCGTATGGCACTCTGTTGGAACTGGTAAAACATGTACAGCTATCGCTACAAAATCAAAAACCTGGGAGAATCAAGGATATACTATATTGTGGGTCACAAGAAGTACACTTAGAGGTGATATATGGAAGAATATGTTTGAAAAAGTGTGCGATTACAAGATTCGCGAAAAAATAAGTAATGGTGATAAAGTACCAGTGGATTTATTTAAAAAACCTATAGGTGAAATACGAAAATATTTAAATATCAATTTCATGGAACCTGTTTCATTTAAACAATTTAGTAATGCTTCTAAAAAAATAAATGAAAAGGGTGACCCTGGTAAAACCAAAAATTTATTTTCAGAATTATTAAAAAGAAATGGAAAGGTTGACCCTCTAAGAAAAACTTTAATAATCATTGATGAAGCTCATAAATTACTTTCTAAAGATCTTGTTGGACAAGAAAAACCAGATTTTGATTCTATTCAAAAAGCCATTTTCAATTCATATTCAGTTTCTGGAAAACAATCATGTCGTGTTTTGATGATGACAGCTACACCATTTTTAGATGAACCACGTAGTTTTTTCAAAACTATGAATCTTATTATTGGTGATCCAAACAAACGTTTCCCTGTGGAATTATCTGATTTCAAAAAGAAATATAATATTACAAACGATCTCGAATTTACAAAACAAGGAATACAAAAATTACAATCAACATTCCAAGGTAAAATTTCCTATCTCGACAGAAGATTTGATCCAACTCAGTTTACACAACCCGTATTTACAAAAATTGCTTCTAAATTATCGGTTTCAGACAGAGATATTTCAGAAATAAAAAAAGAATGTGCTGAAAAAAGACAAACACACGAAAAAGAATGTCAAGAAATAAAAGAGAATAATATTAAGTTGGAAACAGAAAAATTAGAAAATTCAAATGAAATTGATAAACTAGAACTAGAAGAGAAAATTAATGAATATGAAAATGAAATCAAAAAAATACAAAAAGAACTTGACACATATGCCAAAGAATTTGAACAAGAATTAAAGTCTACTTCAGAAACGAAGAAAAGTGTTCGTCAAAAATGGAACAGCAAAATAAAACAACTAAAAGAAAAATTCAAAACGGTAAGTAAGTCGCGTAAAGAGTTAGTAAAAGAACATACCAAAATGAAAAAGAAACATGATAAAAACAAAAATAAAATTGTGAAAGAAGAAGAAAAGAAATTTAAGAAATGTATAGGATCTGCGAAGAAGGACGAAAAGAAATGTCTAAGAGAAGGCAAGAAAATTCTTAAAGAAGAAAATCTCAAATATCAAGAAACTGTTATGAAAGATAAATGTAATCTTCCATTGTAAAATGCGTTTTTTTAATATAAAGATTTTGTTTATGAATTAGTATAAATGGCAAGTTTAAACAGTGTTCAACAAGATCTTATGAAAGTTAATGTTTCTAAATGGTTGGAACTCAAAAATCAAATGAAACAACTCCGACTCAAATCTAAAGAACTTAAAGACGCTCAGTCTGTTATCGAAAAAGAAATTATACTTACCATGAAGTCAAATGAAATACCACAGATTCAACTTCAATCTGGTCAACTAACACTCAAGACTAAGGAATCTAAAAAATCACTTCCTCCCAAGTGGTTCAAAGGAGAACTTGGCAAATGTGTTGCTGAAAGTAATGAAAATGATATTCGTGAATCTTTAAATTCGGTTATTTCTAAAATTGACAATCGCCCTTCAACCGTTAAAGAATCTTTAGTTTTTAAGGCTTAGAACCGAATGTGTTCTCTGTTGTGTACGTTAAGTATAGCATTTTATCATTAGATTTATGTTCATTATAGAGATGATCCATATCTGATGACGTAGGTGGTATGATACAATCGTTTATGAAAAAAAATAACGCTCTATCGGGAGGTAATTGAATTCGTTTTCGTACAATATGTATAAATTGACCCATTGTCAATTCTCTTGCTACAAGATATTTTGTTTTTTCAATTGGAGGTGTATCTTTACAGGCATTTGAAGAACGATTACATATTACAGGTATTCTGTTTGGATATTTATTTAACAATGTCTCCGCAAAAATTTGTTTATTGTCTTCTACCATTTAAATATTGTATAAAATTTATTTATATGTTGATAAACACATGGAATATCTTCCGTGTGAAGTAAAACTTAAAATTATTGGATATTTACCCATAATTACAAATGATATAAAACAACTTAATTTATCAATCAAAAGAATATATTATTTCAGATATTTATGTAAATTTTATAAGAAAATATGTGAATCATACACTATAAATGAATATGATGAATGGCTATTGAATGATATGATACATTGGATGAATCGCGATATTGGAACAACGGAATTAATTACAAAAAAATGTAAACGAATTATTCTCGGTGCTTTTAAAACAACCCACTGTGAAAATTACTTAGATATTATGTCTTTGGAAAGTTATTATATGAATTTAGATTTATGTCGCATGTATTTCGAACAGTTAGACGATGATGAAATTCAAGATTTAATTCATTTCTGTAGGAAAATGTACTTTTAAATATCACGAATAAATATTTATCTAAAGTTATTAATTAATTTAATGGACAATAATCTTAATTTACACAATATATTATCATCACTACCAACACATGTTATATTGAGATTTAATAATTCAAAATATCCTTTATATGTTCCTGGAACAGATATTGACATTTTGGTATCTTGTCTTGATACATCAGAGAAAGTTATTCGTGACCTTTATGATAAGAACACCTTTCATCTCAAAAAAAAAATCATTAAACCTAATGTCCAGGTACATGTGGATTTATTTAATAAGAAAAACAATCGACTCAATTTGAAATTTGACCTCTATGCCGCTCTTCCATATACTCGTTTCACATTTCACCCAGGTTTATATAAAAATATTTTGGCGAATCGAGAATACAATGGACAAGTATGGGTGCCCAATCAGAAAGACGATTTGGCATTACGTTATGCGGAATATATAGAATACAAAGAAAAGCGTCCTGATAAAATTAAACATCTTCATTACGTCAACAAGACAGGTGTTAAGTTTACACGTGTTCAGCCTAATACTCATATGAATACACTAGATTACAACTCATGTGAAGATGCGTTCTTTGGTTTAATTGTATGGGGTCATGGTTTACAACACCTAGTCGCTATATTTGAAATGCTTCACAAATCTATTGTATGTCAAGTAATGTGTGTTAATAAAATTAAGCCTACCAACTTGGAAAAGTTTATTCAGATTTTATATTCAGAGGATCTTTCATCGGGTTCACATGAAATGCATTCTCATATTAAGAAAAAGACAGAATACTTAAAGAGAACACCGCAAGAATGTGTATTTATCCTATTTAAAAAGAAAGATATGAATATAGTTTCGGAGTTTGATAATGATATTGTTGATTTTAAGTGGGACGTTCGTTCAAAATTTAATCCAAAATCAAAATCGCAAAGAGCGTGTGGCAGATTACCACAGGGTGTAACCCACAATCATGTTATACATGGTATTGATAGACCTGGAGAATGTGATGCCATATGTAAATATATTACGGGACATGACCCAAAATATTTTGAACACGACTATACTGGACTTGTGAATATACCAAAAAGAATGAGATTAAAACATAATTCTAAGAAAATTGTTATTCCTATATCAAAAATCCGTGCCAGCATTATTGGTCAGGGAAAAATTCCATTAAATATTACTCCTCAATATAAATTTATATGCGGAGAAGAAGAAGAATATAATAAATACTATATGACTTATTGTGGAACCAACTTCACAGATGGACATTCAAGTGCGTGTTTTAGAAGAACATTAGCAAATTTCAATCCAAAAGCATACCCTTATGATGACAAGAAATACATTCTCGTTAGTTCTGCGAAAAATGGTACTTGGAATATTATGGACGGAGTTCATCGGGCATCGGCTTTATGTCATCATTTTGGTATGGATTGTGATATACCATGTATATTGATTTAAAGTAAAAGCCCCCCTTTTTTCAGATGATATGATTTTCAATTCTGAAAGATAAAATCTTAATAAGTAATGAATAATTTTGTAGCATTAACAATAATTGGAATAATTAGTGGTATTTTTGGTGGGTTTGTAGGGGCTGGTGCGGAGATATTGATTGTTCCGTTACTTACAATTTTTGGTGTCTATAGTTCAATAAAGACAAGAGTTGGTACGTCTTTAATCATGTTGCTCCCACCAATTGGTATTTTCGCAACAATGAAATATTTCAAAAGTGGTTATGTTGATGTTTACGGTGGACTATATATGGCGGCTTTGTTCACATTTTTTTCATATTTTGCTGCGAAATATAGTGTAAATGTAGATCATGAAATGTTTAAAAAAGTCTTTGCGATCTTTACAATAATGGCTGGAATATATGTTTTCTTTTCAAAAGAAGATGCGATACAATCATCATAAATCTACTTCTAAATCTAGACTTTCGTCGGTTTCTTTATAAGGATTTTCAAAATAATTTGAAGGCGGAATCAAAAGTTCAACAAATGTTTTCCACTGTTCTACGTCTATGTCTGTATAAAATACCTTATATAGATTATTACCTTGTATTACTCGTACAAAGTTATCAGGAAAATACGCATAGTTGATATTCATTAATAATTTTGAGTCCAATAGAATATTTGTTATATCAATATGAACGATTTCATATTTTTCTTGTGAATATTTCGTTATCATGGAAAAATATCCCCATCTAATAGCACATAATTTTGGTATTACAAAACATTTCTCACAGACAGTTATGAAATAGAAATTACTGTTCCAAACATATGTCAATTTTGATATATCTTTTGTATCGGCATAGAAAACTTTGCTATTATATAACCGAAATTCGTAAAGTTTATTTTGTTCAATAAAATTTCTAATTTCGTCCATGTTTGTTATTAATTATGTATTCTCTTCGTTTATCATTTTTATTTGATTTATTTATCTATAAAGTCTAAGCTGACATCGGAGCACTTATCTTTCCAGCTGACTTATAGTCAATTAGTTCGAAATCTTTAATATCGTATTCTTCCCAATAACGCTCATCATCATATAAATTCCAGGTCTTCCTTTGAATGAATCATCGTATATGGTAAATTTACACTCAAGTTTTTATTATCTTCTGAATAACAAAGATAATATATGTGAATTTTATCTTCAAATATCTCTTTCTTTCGTAATTTTTGAACTAATTCCACATACAGTTGTAAGCGGTCTTGAACTTTAAGTTTTTTATATCCATCTTTGGGGGTATATGAATCAGGATTATATCGTAATACAACCATGTTTTTGCCACAAATACCTTCTTCTTCGTAAATTTCACTAATTCTTCTCTCATCACAATCATACGAACCATTTGAATATAAATGCTGGTGCTCATCGCATTCACCAATTTCTATATAATTCGAGTCCGTATACAATTTATCTGGTCTGTATAATTGACAGCCTCCTTGGCTTTTCAAACTTTTGTCACTTGACAACAAACCGACTGTGCCTAACTTTTCATCAATGAAATTAGACCAGACCGTCTCCTTTCGTGTAGCTTTACCAGTTGCTTTCTTATAACATTCATTACAAACATTCGCAGTATTGTTATTTTTATCAACATATTTATTTGTAGAATTACGATTACATGCACAAATATCACATTGATTTTCTCCTATGTCATGAACATATTCTTTATGTCTTTTCAAATGTCCAGCCTCTTTAAACGTGCTTTCACATAAGTAGCATTTATGCCAAGTAACGTCAATATCATGAGCATTTGCTTTATGTGATTTCAATTCTCCAGCACTTTTAAATTTACTATCACAAAGAAAACATTCGTGGAATGTGACATCTATATTATGTTTATACGCTTTATGTGATTTCAATTCTCCAGCACTTTTAAATTTACCTTCACAAAGAACACA
>CERI01009498.1_pt1 | contig 10896 bp, 10 predicted proteins | sample 350261 | NCBI WGS metagenome assembly CERI01 (sample SAMEA2620979, study PRJEB7988) | marine metagenome | isolation source: saline water (ENVO:00002010), including
ATCTACGAATGTAAATAAACTTTCATTCATAACTTTTTCATACATCACTGGATTATCTAATTCAGCTTCACGCTTTAAGGAAGCAATACCTCTCTTAGCTCCTTCATAATTATCAAACGATTTCCATTTGTATTTACAATCACGTTTTGATGATCCATCGGCAAACGATGGATATTTCATACTAAATTCTTGCCATGTATCTAATAGCGCGTCCTTATTAATGTTGTGTAATCCAGCCCCTGTTCTTAACCACGAACCATAATCACTCGCTCTTTCTACTGAAAGACAACCAACCAACCCCTTGACTAATTTTAATTCTTCTTCTTCTACTAGTTTGAATGGATTAATCACATTATTGTTATCAACATAGTAACAGTTTCCGTAGATATCATCGTCGTTTTTCATGCTGCTAGACATGCTACTGCTACTACTATTACTCTTTTTCACTTTAAGTGTTTTCATAAAATCGTCTTTATAAGATACATTATCATCTTTAAGATAACACATTGTTATTTTATTAAGAATTGTTTTCATATCGGTGTAATATTCATCAAATATCTCCTGTTCTAATTCTTCGGGGTAACCATCTTCAGCAAACTTGTATACCTTAGTTACGATATAGGGGGTTTCCCCCTGCTTACCACAACCATATAGCTGCCATGATGAAAATGAGCTATCTAAGATACCCTTTGTATCGTTATCGGGGCCAAATTCGCATCCTTCATTGAAAATACTTTGAATCTTATCTTCACTTTGAATAATTGAGATTAACTTCTTGTAAACCGTCTTTTCAATGATTATATCTGGGAATCCAAGATGAATTCCATCCTTTGTTTTGTATTCTCCCTTATTGCATGGATAGGGTTTCGTCTTTTCCATAAGGAATACCGTGTTCTTGTCTTTCGCGTCTTCGACACACGTGTCTATTTTGGACCATAAATACTCTAAGAGTTTTTCAATATTATCGCTATTATATTGTCTTTCTGTAAACTCAGATTTATATTTAAGATCAATATCAATTACAAAAGGGAAATTTTCTCTCATCTTCTCTACAATTGGAATATGGAGTGAACCCTTTGCGTAACATTCGGAGATTAATTTATAAAATTTAGGAAGTTTCTTTTCAGGGATAGACCACTTTCCAGGGAAAGGTGGCATACCTGTATGAGTAATGGGTTTTTCATCTGTATCTTTTTTAACAGCAAAGTTATTTAGAAATGCTTGAATTACTTCCATTCTCAAATAATGATTTCTTTATATTTTTTTCTTTAATTAAATTTACTTTAGCGGATTTATCAAATTTCAATGTTTTTTACCCTGGGTTTCTGTCTCTTTAATTTGAAAAAATAATAAATAATCAAATTTTTAATTTTCTACAAAATTAAACAGGTATTTAAAATGATATTAAGAATAAAATTATATAATCATTAAAATGTCAAAAGAAGCCATGAAACGCATTGTAAATAAAGATATGAGGCAGATTGAAAAGATGAATTTATCTGAATTGGGTATTCATGTTGATTTCAATGAAGAAAATATTATGAAAGCAACCGCTATTATTATAGGACCTAAAGATACCCCATATGAAAATGGTATACTGTATTTTATCATTGAGTTTCCAAATAATTATCCTTATTCTCCTCCAAAAGTAGGATATTTATCACATAGTCGTTATAGGGTTCATCCTAATTTGTATGTGGGAAGATCGCATGATAACTTTATTGGTAAAGTATGTCTTTCCGCAATTAACACATGGTCTGGTCCTAAATGGACAACAGTGATGGATATTGGATCTGTATTGCTCTCTATTCAATCGCTATTATGCAATAATCCATTACACAATGAACCCGGATTCGAAAATGAAAAGGGTAAAAGAAATGATACATATAATCAAATGGTTGAATATGATACTTTTAATCATTTAGTTAAGAATAATGGATTTAGTATTCATCCATTATTTGAATCATTTAATGATGTTATTACAGAACATCTTAAGAAAGAAAAAGAAACTATATTAACTAAAATAAATGATTTATATGAAAAGAATCCTAAAACTATAAAGGCTTCTATTAATATTTATAATCTATTGATGGTAATTGATTATAATTCATTGAAACAAGAGTTAACACAAAAGTTAAATAGTTTATAAATTTGATTTATATTAAAGATTATAGATTACTATAATATATATAATGGACGACTCAGAAATTCATTTTTGCGGAGAATGTCAAAACATGACTTATTTATATTTGGATAAAGAAAAACAGTTAATTCATCACTGTAAAGCATGTGAAAAAAGTGAACCATTTACCGGGAAAGATAATTGTATATATTCAATGGATTTTAGAGATTATGATAAATCCGAGTATATTAATCATAATCCATATATTACACACGATATTACCTTACCAAAGATAGAAGGAAATAGCAATCTAAAATGTACAAATCCCGAATGTATTTGTAATACAAGCGATAAACCTAGTTCAGTAACATATATTAAATACGATGATGATAAGATGAAGTATATTTATATTTGCAATCATTGTGGTCAGAAATGGAAGAATGATTAGAGTCTTTTAGAATATTTACGCTTGCCGGATTTACGCTTACCGGATTTACGCTTGCCGGATTTACGCTTGCCGGATTTACGCTTGCCGGATTTACGCTTACCGGATTTACGCTTTTTAGATGATTTATTTTTCCTTCTGGAACCTCCTCGTTTATTCATACTACTCAGGTTTAGACTGTAAGGATTAACGGTGGCCCAGTCTGGTACACTATCAGAATTTCTTTTTGACTCTTCATTGATAACTACTTCATCTGGGTTGATATCTACAGGTTCTCTATTACTTTTGAGTATGGTGTTTTTGATTGTCATCTTTCCAGGTTCTATATCAGTCCATTTAGTCGGTTTAATGGTGTGCGTGTCGCCGGGCAGACGGGAGCGTGGACTCTTTCTATGAGGCACGGATACATTTTTTACTGAAGGAGGTTCTGGTAATGGTTCTGGGTCTGATGGTAGTTCTTTGTGAATTGGGTCATACATGTCTCTAACTTCTTTCCATCCTCCGCCTTTCCTTTTCTCCTTTTTATTTTTATTTCTTCTTTTCGCCATTATTTATAAATTAATTCAGAAATAATTATAATTTAATTCGCCCCACACTGACAATCTTCCCCCTCCTCTTTTGCATATTTAAGATATCCGTAAAATCCCACTAAAAGAAGAAATATTATGAATATAACAATTTTGATATCAATACAAGCAAGTTTTTCTAAAATGTTTTTGATTTCGTCTTTCATTAATATATATAGTATATAGATTTAAAAATTTGATAAATTATATATTAATAAATATCTTGAATTAAATTAATCATGGATAATGATTACTATTTAACCGATAATATCCGTATAAGAAATGAAATTATGGAATATAAAATAGGAGAAGTATTTAAGCGGATTAAATGTAATAATTGGCATCATATATTAAATGAATATGGGTGGGAGAAAATACATAAAAGTTGGGTTATAAGATTAAACCGATTAAGTAATAATAAAAGTAAAAATTCGAGATATGGTATACTAGATTGTGAAAGTGACGGAGATTGTTTCTTTCATTGTATTGCGAATGCACTAAATGAAAAAGAAAGAGATAATGATATAATTTATAATTCAGATGATATTAGAAATATGATATCAGAAAATTTAACCGAAGAACAATATGACATGATTATAGGATATTATAGAATCATGAAAGATGCCGATGATTTTAGTGAAGATTGGGATCCTTATAAAATTAATTCATTAGAAGATTTTAAGCAAAAGATATCTACTTCGGGACACGAGTATTGGGGTGATTATATTTTACTTCAGGTTTTAATGGACATACTAAAATGTAATATATTTATCTTGAATTGTAATACTTATAATAATGATTTCAGTGTTTATAATACATTAAATGATTACAATAAGATCCATGATAGTATTTTCTTAATCTATGAAAATAATTGTCATTTTAAACTTTTGGGATATTTCAATGATAAAATGATTTCATATTTTAATAATGATAATATACCTTCAGAATTAAAATCACTATACGAAATAAAATAAATTAAATTAAAATTCAATAAAATAATATATATTGTAAATTATATTATGGAATCTGTAATCTTACTCGGATTAATGGGCGTTGGATATTTAATGAACAAAGATAAAGATGAAAAGCATAAAGTTTATCCGGAAGTTCAACCACCTATAATACAAGGTTCCGGTAATTCTGTTTATGATCAGGCAAATTACGCAGATTCCAAAAATTACGAGATTGATTTAGTGAGTAAGCAACACAATTTGGCGATGCAAGGTGATAGTAAAGTCATTGATAGTTTAAATATGGGTGGTAGAAACACCTTGAGAAATAAAGATGTATTTAGTGATAGTATTAAGTCAATTTCAGGTGTAGAAATATCAAAAGACGATTTTTTAGTGAACGATCAAGGTATTAAATCGGAACCTTTTTTCTCTGGGAGTGGTCCAGCAAATATTAATTATGAAGAGAATCAATCTCTTATGAATCACCAAGGTGGTAGTCAAGCTTTTAGACCACCTAAAAGAGAAATGGGTCAATTTTTTGATTTACAAAAGGATTTGGGTAATGTATATGGTAATCAGTTCGATGGTGCCCGATCCGATACATCTAGATATATTGGTAGCATGGAGAGAAGGAATGAATTACCGTTTGAACAAGAAAGGATTGCTCCGATAGATGATAAGAGTGAAGTAAATCGTGATATTGATTTAGCTTATGCTCAGAGAAATTCGGTAGATGCGATTAGAACTTTAAATAATCTAAAAGAAAGTTACGGTGGCAAAGTATTGAGTGGTAAAGGTATTGATCATCGTGGTCTTGAGGGGGAAGTATTCCAACACAAACCTGATGCCGATTATGTTAATACGGCAGACAGATGGTTGGTTACTACTGGAGCAATTGAAGCACCCATGATTCAACCCGAAGAAGTCTTAAAAGAAACAAATAGAGCATATTTCAACGAGGGTAAGATGGGTCCTGCTGGAGCAGTTAATTTTAATCCGAGCGAAAGTCGGCCTAATTTTAAGAGATCTACAAATCAACAACTAAATGTTGATACAAACCGTAATATGACTTTAGAGAGTAAGGCAATAGATGATAATCATAATAAGGATAGTTATTTTGCTTATCCAAATGAGAGAGAAATTACCGAAAATAGAACTTATGAAGGCAATATTAAATCTGTATTTCAAGGAGAAACAGAAAGATTATATGATAGTGTAAAACCCACAGTTAAGCAAACAACTTTAGATACTGATAGAAATGGATTTGTGGGTTCTTCAATTACTACAGTACCAGAAGAAAGATTACAAGACACGGTAAGAACAACTAAGAAACAAACTACTAATTTTGAATATAATGGTAATGCGGGTTCATATTTACAAGGTTCTATGTCAAATGATCAGTTCTATAGGGCTGATTTGAATCCTACAAAAGAAATTATTTCACAAGGTAGAGAACCTACCCCAGTTAATACAAAACTAACAAATGGTATGGACACAATGAATGTAGACATCAAAAAGATTGAAAGTGATTATTTTAATCCACGAATAAATAACTTAGACAAGGTATATCAAGAGATACCAACCGATAATACGTGCGAATACACTCAAGAAAAAGATACACTCGATAATGTAAAATTATCGGATAGATTGGATCCAAACATGCTGGACCCATTCAAAGATAATCCTTATACACAGTCATTAGCGTCCTTTGCTTATTAAGAAATCTAATTAATAAATATTTTTATCTACTCTTATTTAAGTTTATGAATAAAATAATATTCATATTGTTTTTATTAGCATTACTATTATTATTTAAAGATGGAAAGGAGGGAGTTCAAAATCCATTGACACCACCCGAATATGAATTTGCCGTCTTAACGGCGCCCCAAGATGTTATGAGTGGATATTTCCAAGCCGAATTATGTAAAAGCGATATCACTTGGGGATTAAATGATATGAAATGTCAACATATTTTAGATAAAGATGACTGTAGTTTAGTTGGGGATGATGGGCGATTAGCGAATGATGCATGTTTAATTGAGTGCGACACTTGCCCTATGTCTGTAACAATTAAGAAGAGACAGGATGTGGGTGATGAATTATCCGCAAGAGGTATTAATTTTGAAGATAGTAATGAATATGATTATTTAGAAATATTTGATAGTCTTCAAAATATAAATAGTGATATAGATTCCGTAGAAGATATTATCACAGGAGTTTCACAGCAGGGAAGATATCTTGATTTAGGCTCTACATGTATCCCGTGTTTTTATGACGAGAATTCGGGTAGCATAGACAGCATATTTAATCAGAGGGAGATAAATGAATATCTAGAAGCGTGTCCAAGTGAATGTCGAACTTTTTCTGATTGCTTTTTAGATCCTGATAAGACTCCTGATATGAATTGTGAATTATAATAATAAATATCCAGATATTTCAATATTTTTGTTTAATTGTAAACACGAATATTCTTTAGTATGATCTATTGTTTCTATATTCGTCAAAATATAATTTTGAACACATTTTTTAACAAACAAACTTTTTATGATTTTATTATTACTTAATAATCCTAATTCATCATTTTCATGAATATCGTGATTATCAATCTGTAAACATAGATAATCCTTGTTATCGTGTTTTATCGTTTTTATCATTTTTATCTTATAAATATCATTGTTTTCTAATGATGGCATCATTAAATAATTTAATATCTTGATTTTTAATATATCTTTACATTGAATAGTGTCTTCGGTAATGCAGTCGTATGTGTAATATTCTTTGTCATTGAATGATTTAGTTTCTTTTAATGAGAATTGTAGGTTATCTTTTTCATTAAACTGAACTATAATTGAAGGATTCGAAAAGAGACTATTATCTTCTTTAAGAAGAGTTATCTTCTTTGGATTAAATTCACTAAAATCTACATTAATATTAAAATCATATCGGTTTAATGAATCAATATTCCGATGACTTGAGTGAATTGTTAAATTTTTAAATTTCTTTGTTTGTAATATTGTTTCCGGTTTATCGACTCCTTTTTCTATAATAGGTTTTGAAGTATTTATGAGACTAATATCTTTTAAGTATATATCTCCCATATGATTTATAAGTCCCTTATTTAATACAGATAGTTCATCTGTATTTGTATTATGAAATATGGTAGGATAAATTCTTCTATATATATCAATATGATGACTTGAGTGAGATATATCCATCCCAGTCTCTTCTCGTATTAATTTAGAGATCGTTTCATACATGTAATTTTTATTTTTCTTTGAAAAATACATGTCGTAAAGTGACATAATTAAAGATTAAAACTATTAGAATGATATTCTTTAAACTTATTTATTTCCTTACGTTTTTGGATTTGCGTCTTTGAGATTTGCGTCTTTGAGATTTGCGTCTTTGGGATTTCTTTCTTTGGGATTTCTTTCTTTGGGATTTGCGTCTTTTCTTTTTTGATTTTACAGTCAATTTATCTCCATATACGTATCCTTCACCATCTACCGCACTGAAATAAGGAATAAATACATTCTCGCCTGGGTTAGATATACTACACCGACAGAATCCATGTTTTCCGCTTTGGGAATTAACCATATGGACATGGTTTATATCATTTTCAGCAACCATCTTTACTAGGACGGGATCGTTTCTAAAATCAACATCATCGGGAGGTAATAAATCCATTTTAAAAGTTCCACCCGATCCAACAACAATTTGTCTTAATGTGAACCCATTAGAATATGTTATAACACTATCTTGATAATTATGCGTATCTGCGCATATATAAACACAGTGTTTATCTGGATATTTATTTGCTAATAATTTAAAATATGAATTCACATTATCGTTGATAGCCCAATTTTTTCCCGCTTTTTTAATACCTCTCTTTACCTTTGGCAATTTATAATGTAATGAAAATAAAGGTTTATGTCCAAAAATGAAAATTATATCATCCTCTAATTTCGGATCATCCGATATAATATTCGCCTCTGTATCAATTATTTTAATTTTCAATGATTCATCAACCGAATAAGTAATTTCCCCTATACCCATTTCAAAATATTTATTAGAAGGATTGTTTAATTCTAAAAGATATTTTTCTTTTTCTTCTAAAGACTTTAGCATCGATAAATATTCGCGATCAAGGATATCTTCACTTATTTTGGGAGAAGAGGGCGGGGATGATGGGTTTGATTCGGTGATAAATTTGTGTGGTTTTTCTTCATTATTTTCATGGTTTCCGGTACACATCAAGATAGGGACTTTAAAATCATCTCCTATACCGGTCAAAAGATTAAAACTTTTCATTAAATGGTCAGATCTTCCTAATTTACCTCCTCCAAATATATCGGTATTATTAATATTTGTTTCGTATTCTATTCTTTCATATGAATTATCCTCTCCTTCTACATCGAATGGATAATAATTATCTCCTGTAACCATAATAAATTTAGGTTTCTTATTTGCGATAGAGTCTCGTAATGCGGGATATAAATGATGTAAAGGTAATGTGTCGTTATCGGTGTCGCCTTTATTCCAGCAACCGAAAGTTATAAAATCATCCATATATAAATACATTATACATAATTAAATTAGGCATAAATGCCAGCATCCATTTCATCCCTCCTATTTTTGGATTCGCAAAATCTATAAGATTCATCAAAATCAACCTTTTTTGACCAAGCATTCTCTCCATATAATTCTTTAATATCGCTATCTTCTTCTTTAGTTTCGTCTAAACTGTCTTTCACTTCATCTAAATGACTCTGTATTTCATCTTCTGTACACTCATTTCCATATAATTCATTATTACAGCACTCGTCAAATATATTTAATGGTGAAAAATCACCAGTACAAGAATATTCGCTACATATATTATTATTCGGTATACATCTGGTTTTACTAATTAATTTACTTCTACCTTCAGGACTTAAATCACTTTGGGTAACATTTAATTTTACAAAATAACAATCATTATCTAAGCAAGCGTCTTCATTAGTATATGAACTACAAGAAGATGTATCTTCTGCGCTATCACCCGATCCACCGTTACCTGAGCCACTATCACTACTACCGAAGATACTATTATCACTAGATTCTAAATTTATACATTTTCTCCTCGTTTTATGCCATTTACAATTTGACTTATAATCATCATCTTCACTTTTAAGACATGATGGTTGTGTTTTATATATACACTCTTTCTGTAAATATATCATTATTCTAGGGATTACTACAAATGTTATAATCATTAATAAAGATAATTTATATATCCCACTTATCTTATTAAAAAGAGAAAATAATATCATTAATGCTAATACGATTGAAATAGATATTAACTGAATACTATCAATATAATTTGTATCTTTATCGCTACTATTTAAAACAATCATTGTAATTGTAAAAATCAATAATATTAACCCAACAATCCTAATTATAATCGTTTTCCAATAATTATTACGACTAAAATAGAGGAATAACAAGTATAAAATACATGTCATAAATGATATGATTTCCGATGTTATTAGTCTTGTCAAGTCGTATTTGCGAGAAGATCCATTCAATACTAGATCCAGTGATGTATTTTTAACAGTTAAATATTTCTTGTAAGAATCAATATTAAAATATCTTTCGACTTCTTCATATTCACCACAGGTTCCAGGGGTACATTTTTTATCTCTGATTTCACATATTTTATCACCAGTATTTGCCTTGCAACCGGGTATATTTACTCTTATTCCCCAAGATGGATACAATAATACTCCAAAAATTATTAATTTTAATAAATAATGAGAGATTAATCCAATACCCAAATATAAAGTCGTATTACTCATGAGAGAGTCTTTAAATATAAAAATCAAGGTAAAATAAATCACAAATGATACATCAATTGTAACACCAACCCAAAAACTGATTTCTTCAGTGACTTTTAATGTTTTGTTTAAGTTTTCAGACATTATTAATTATATGGTTTTTTTATTTTATAATTAATTACGGTTTTAATGATCTAGTAGCAGACGGTAATCCATTGATACTAATAGAATTATTTACCCCATTACCAGGAATACCTATATTACGACTACCCATACGGGGCATATCATCCAAAGATACTCCACCTTCTTTTGGATGAGGACCACCTAAACTACGACTTAAGGTAGTATTTGTATTGGTAATTATAGTATCAGATTTCATGGTGTTCTTAGACGGAAAGAAATTGCTATAAAATTGATCATCTGATTTAGGAGATAAAAAGCTATCAGAAGAGAAAGCAGATTGTGAATCTTGTAACTCATTGTCAGGCATTAAATCGTAACTTTCACTTGAGTCGACATCAAAGTATTTACCATCTTTAGTAATACCAGAATTCCTACCGGGGAAAATACCTCCCACTATATCCTCAACTGTCGGACATTTTGCGTTCGCTTTACAGTCTGGACATTTGGGACATCTTTTATTACAATCGGGGCATTCGGGGCAAGTGTGATTACTATCCGGGCATTTAGGGCATGTTTTGTTACAATCGGGGCATTTAGGACGTTCTTTATTGGGTGGGCAATTACAATCTGGGCATTCTCCTTCATTACATGTTAAACTGGGACAAGATGGGCAAGAAGGACATGTGGGGCACTCTTTAGATTCTGGGCAAGAAGGACACGCAGGGATTTCAGGCATGCTAGGACATTCCAATTCCAATTGAGAGATTTGTGACTTCAAATCATTTGTTTTTTGAGAAGTGAAATAAACCATTAAACCTATCACAAATATTAGAAACAATGCGGAGAACTGTAATAATTCATTATATTGTCT
>CERI01027962.1_pt1 | contig 10883 bp, 9 predicted proteins | sample 350261 | NCBI WGS metagenome assembly CERI01 (sample SAMEA2620979, study PRJEB7988) | marine metagenome | isolation source: saline water (ENVO:00002010), including
AGTTATAGGGTTGCCTGGTGATAAAGTGCAAATTATTGATGGTGAGGTCTTTATTAACGATAAAAAGCTAATTTATAAGAAAATTGGAGTTTATAGGGATAATAATCTAGTTAATCGAAAGAAAAGGGCTTTAGGATGTAGAAATGAGGATCTTGAAATCCTTACAGAAACCCTGCCAAACGGAAGATCTTATGAAATATTAAACTCAGCTATCGAATCTTATGCTGATAATACTGGTGTTTATAATGTTCCAGAAAATCACTTCTTTATGATGGGTGATAATCGTGATAACTCTCAAGATAGTAGATATCTAAAATCTGTTGGTTTTGTTCCTTTTAATAATTTAGTAGGAAGAGCAGAATTAATATTTTTTTCATGGAACTGGAAAAAGATGTCTAAACCAAATTGTGTTACTTCAATTGAATGGAGTCGAATTTTTCAAAGGATTAAATGAGTTTTAAAAAACATATAAAAGGCCTTGATGCTTTAGAAAAAAAAATTGGCTATTCTTTTAAAGATAAATCTATCCTAACTAAGTCTTTGACGCACCCTAGCTTTGATAATAATAAATTTTCAAATATGGAAAGGCTGGAGTTTTTGGGTGATCGAGTTTTAGGACTGGTGATTTCTGAAGCAATCTTTTTGAAATTTAAATCATTTAATGAAGGTAGCCTATCAAGATATCATAATTATTTTGTACAGAGGAGCACATGTGTTTTAGTTGCGAAAAAAATAAACCTTAATGATTTTATTATTTTTGGAAAATCTGAATTTTCTAAGGATGGATTAAAAGACTCTATATTATCGAATATTTTAGAGGCTTTAATAGGGGCGGTTTTTGTAGACTCAAGTTATGAAACAACTCAAAAGATAGTCTTAAATTTATGGGATGATTTAATTAATGATGAATTATTAGATCAAAATATTTTAAATCCAAAAAGTGAACTTCAAGAAATTACCCTTGCATTAAAAAAAGACCTTCCAGATTATAAAACAGTGTCTGTTGATGGAAAAGATCATAATCCTGAATTCACAGTTTCACTATCAATAACTGGCTATGAATCAATTCAAGCGAAAGGAAAAACAAAGCAAGATGCAGAAAAGAATGCTGCTACAAAAATGCTTAAGTTGATTAAATGATATGAGTAAAAAAAATATAGTTATAGGTATTGTTGGCCCAACAAACTCTGGCAAATCAACTCTTCTAAATAATATAATAGGGGAAAAATTATCTATTGTTACCCATAAAGCTCAAACAACTAGATCTGGCTTAAGAGGATTGAAAATCCTTGGTAATACACAAATGGTTTTTATTGATACACCAGGAATTTTTAATGCAAAAACAAAATTCGAAAAAGCAATGTTGGATAATGCTTTTGGTATTTTAAATGATGTTGATTTAATTTACTTATTGATTGATTGTAAGAAGTCCCTTGAGAAATTAGATCCAATTTTTATTGAAAAAATTAAGCTTGTTAAGCATAAAACCTTTTTATTATTAAATAAAATTGATTTAATTAGACGGTCTGATCTTCTTGAGAAGGTAAAAACTTACAATGATTTTATAGACTTTAAAGAAACTTTTTTAATTTCTGCAGTAAATGGTGATGGTGTCGAGAGTCTTTTAGATGCCTCAAACAAAGAATCTATTCTCGGGCAATGGCTTTACCCTGAAGATCAAGTTGCGGATACCTCAATGTCTCTTATCGCTTCTGAAATAACTAGAGAAAAACTCTTTTTATTCGTTCATGAGGAGGTTCCATATCTTTCAACTGTAGAAACAGATTCTTGGAAGTCAAATAAAAATAATTCCATTACAGTCGAGCAAACAATTTATGTTGGTAAAAAAAATCATGTTGGAATTGTTCTGGGGAAAAGTGGTAAAATGATAAAATCTATCGGTATTGCATCCCGCCTTGATCTAGAAAAAGTTGTAGAAGAAAAAGTTCATTTAAAAATTAATGTTAAGTTCAAAAAAAATTGGACTGACAATGAAGAGCATTATGAAAATATGGGATTAAATTTTTTAGATAACAAAGAGAATTAACATGAATTTAACCGATGAGGGTATAGCAATAGGCGTTAAAAAATTCTCAGATAGTACTAATTTAATGAAAATACTAACTAAAGATAATGGTATTTATTCTGGACTAATACGAATAAAAAAAAATCAAGGCAATTCCGGTGTTAATATTCCAGGAAATACATTATCTGTTAATTGGAGAGCCAGGTTATCCGAACACCTTGGTTTTTTTAATACAGAATTAATTAAGTCCAGGAGTTCAAATTATTTAAATAGCTCTATAAATTTAGAAGTATTAAATTCTATTTGCTCATTAATGGATATCTTTCCAGAAAGGGAGGAGTGTATTGATTTATATAATATAATCGAGGAATTGCTTGATAATTTAAATAATTCAAGACTATGGCCTTTTTTGTACATTAAATTCGAATTATTATTTATTGAAAGGATGGGGTACGGACTTGATTTATCTTCGTGTGCTGTAAATGGATCAACTGATAATTTAAATTGGGTTTCCCCAAAGACGGGAAGAGCGGTAAGCGCGCTAGGTGCAAAAGGCTGGGAGGATAGACTCTTAAAGTTACCAGAATTTTTAGGTCAAAATGAAATAAAAAGCGTAAGTAAGGCCGATCTTTTGGACAGTTTAAAACTGACTGAATTTTTTTTAATTAAAAGAGTGTATTCACAATATGCAAAGAATCTTTCATCATCACGTAAAAGAATGTTTGATTACTTGAGTGATGACTCTTTCATCATTTAGAATGCGTTGAAAAAAATGAAGCTTATTGATCAATATGAAGATATTGAGCTAGTTGATGCTCTAGAGGAGCGATATTTAGCTTATGCCTTAACAACCATAATGGATAGGGCTCTACCAGATTCAAGAGATGGATTGAAACCAGTTCATCGAAGGCTGTTATATGCCATGTATCAACTTAATCTAAAACCATCTTCCTCATTTAAAAAGTCAGCAAGAGTAGTTGGTGATGTTATGGGCCGTTTTCATCCCCATGGTGATCAGGCAATTTACGATACATTAGTTCGTCTAGCTCAGGATTTTTCTGTTAGGTGGCCTTTAATTGATGGTCAAGGTAATTTCGGAAATATTGATGGAGATAATGCTGCCGCTATGCGTTATACCGAGGCAAGACTTACTGATGTATCGCAACTTTTATTAAATGGAATTGAGGAGAATGCAGTTGAGTTTCGTTCAACTTATGATGAAGTTGATAAAGAGCCAATTGTCTTACCGGCTAATTTTCCTAATTTATTAGCAAATGGATCATCTGGAATAGCCGTAGGTATGGCAACGTCCATCCCACCTCATAATATTGAAGAATTATGCAATGCTTCATTGCATTTGATTAAACATAGGAATGCTAGTTATGAAAAGCTTCTAGAATTTATTCCAGGTCCAGATTTTCCAACTGGTGGTGAAATTTTTGAAATAAAAGAAAATATTATTGAAACCTATAAGACTGGAAGAGGTGGTTTTAAAATAAGATCTAAATGGAGTGTAGAACAAGAAAAACGAGGTCTTTGGAAGATAGTTGTTACCGAAATACCTTATCAGGTTAGCAAGGGTAAATTAATAGAAAAAATTGCACAGTTGGCTATAGATAAAAAATTACCAATGCTAGACGATATTCGAGATGAATCTGCGGAAGATATTAGACTTGTTTTAATTCCAAAGAATAAAGACATTAATCCAGAAGGTTTGATGGATAGCTTATTTTTAATGTCTGATTTAGAGGCTAGATTCTCAGTTAATCTTAATGCTTTGAGTAATAATACACCCATTGTTCACGGTTTGAGAGATCTTTTACTTTCTTGGCTAGATCATCGTAAAGAAGTTCTTTTGAATATTTCTAATTTTCGCCTTGATAAAATTGAAGAAAGGCTAGAGATTCTATCTGGTCTTTTAATTGCATATCTCAATATGGATGAAATAATTAAAATCATTCGTGAAGAGGACAACCCAAAAACTGAACTTATTACAAGGTTTGAACTATCAGACTTTCAAGCTGAGTCTATTCTTAATATGCGATTAAGATCATTAAGAAAGCTTGAAGAAATAAAAATTAAAAATGAATTTGATGAACTTACTTTTGAAAAGAGAGAATTGTTATCTTTATTGAATTCGAATGAGGAGCAATGGAAATTTATTTCAAATGAAATTAAGGATCTTAAAAAGCAGTATTCTAAAAGCTCTTTGTTGGGCGAGAGAAGGACATCAATCAATCTTATAGAGGAGGAGATAGTTTATAAAAATGATTACACCCCTCCAAGCGAGCCAGTTTCTATTATTTTATCATCTGAGGGCTGGATTAGATGTTTAAAAGGAAGTTTTGAGGATTTAGGAGAAATAAAATTTAAAGAAGAAGACTCTTTATTTTTGAGTATTGATGCAAATACAAATGATAAACTAGTCATTTTTTGCTCAAATGGAAAATCATACTCTTTAAATGTTTCAGATCTACCTTCTGGAAGAGGTCATGGAGCTCCATTAAAAATTCTCTTTGATATAGAAGAGGAACATAGTGTTATTAATATCTTTACATACGAAAAAGATAAAAAAATTATTTTATCATCATCCTTAGGTAATGGTTTTATTATTAAACATCAGGATATGTTATCTAGCCGTAAGTCAGGTAAAGCAATTTTGAATATAAAAGAAGGAGAAAGAGCTTCTTTTTGCAAGCATGTTGATGGTTCTCATATTACAATAATTGGTGAAAATAAAAAAATGCTAATTTTCTCTCTTGACGAACTTCCTGAAATGTCCAAGGGAAAGGGCGTTAGGCTTCAAAAGTATAAAGACTCAGAGGTTTTATTTATAAAAACCTTTAATCCTAAAGAAGGTCTTATTATAGAGGATTCTGGAGGTAGAAAAAGAGTTTATAGCGATACCAATGATTGGATTGGAAAAAGAGCTCAGTCAGGGCGCTTAGTTCCAAAAGGATTTCCTAGGCTTGATTAAAGTAAAACACTTGGTAGCCAGGTTGCAATTATTGGGAATATCGAAAGTAATAAAAGCATAAATATTTGAATAAAAATAAACGGTATCACTCCCTTGTAAATATCTATTGTTTTAATGTTGTCAGGAGCCACTCCTCTAAGATAGAATAAAGCAAATCCAAAAGGCGGTGTTAAGAAACTTGTTTGAAGATTAATTGCCATCATAACACCAAGCCAAACAGGGTCTATTCCCATTTTAAAAAGTATTGGTGCTACCAATGGAACAACAACAAATGTTATTTCTATAAAATCTAAAAAGAAGCCAAGTATAAACATTGCAATCATAACAGCAATAACAGCACCAATTACCCCTCCTGGTATGGATAGCAGGAGTTCTTCGATAGTTTCATCACCTCCCAAGCCTCTAAATACTAGGCTGAAAAATGTTGCACCAATAAGTATAACAAAAACCATTGATGTTATTTTTGTAGTAGAATAGGCAGTTTCTGACAAAACATTATTATCAAAAAGACTTTTGAGACATTTAATTATTGAAAAAGAGAATAAAGAAACAAGGAGCAACGAAAGAAATATCAAAAATGAATTAAAAAAGGTTGTATCGACTCTGTTAATTCTAAGATCTAAAAAAATTGAAGAAATAATTAAGGTAATAAAAATTATTGCAGAAATAATAGGCCACAACTTTTCACTTGATGTTTTATAAGTTGCTAGAAGAATAGCTCCAATAGCTCCAACAGATGCTGCTTCTGTAGGTGTCGCAAATCCAGTAAGAATAGACCCTAGGACTGAAATTATTAAAAACAAAGGTGGGAATAATATAAATAATATATTAGTTCTATCTCCGTCATCAAGCTCCTTATTACTTACCGCAGGTATTGAAGAGGGATCTGTAAATGATAGAATAATTTGATATAAAATATAAAAACAAACAAGAAGGATTCCAGGTATTAACGCACCAGCGAACAAATCCCCAACCGATAATGTTTCGGGAGAGAAAACTCCCATATCTAGTTGTGACTTTTGATAAGCATTAGAGAGAACATCACCAAGCAGAACCAAAACAATTGATGGAGGTATTATTTGCCCCAATGTACCGGCAGCTGCAACAGTTCCTGTTGCAATTTTAGGGTCATATCCTTTTTTTAACATTGTTGGTAGCGATAAAAGACCCATTGTAACAACTGTTGCTCCAACAATTCCAGTAGATGCTGCTAATAAAGCTCCAACAATTGATACTGATATACCAAGACCTCCTCTAACTTTTCTAAAAACCTTATCCATATTTTCGAGAAGCTCTTCTGCAACCTTAGATTTCTCTAACATTGTCCCCATAAAAACAAAAAGCGGAACTGCCATCAAAATTTCATTAGTCATGGTTCCGAAAATTCTCTGAGGAATTGCTCTCATAAACTGCATGGGGAAAACATTAAAATAATCACCAAGATACGCGAAAAGAATTGCAGATCCAGCTAGAGAGAATGCTACTGGATAGCCAAGTATTAATATTATGCATGCAAAAGCAAACATAAGAAGGTCTAGATGTTCAATCATTTTTCTTCCTTATAAAAAAAATTAAATTTTTAAGAATAATTGAGAAAGATTGAAGCATTAGTAATATGGGAAATATTATTAGTACTGTTTTTAAAATAAATACGGCATTTAAACCACTTGTTTCTGGTGATCCTTCCAAAATTTTCCAGGACCTCAATACATATGGGAGGCTAGTTGAGAATGTTAGTAAACAAAAAGGAATTAAGAACAGCAAAGAACCAAATATGTTAATAAATGATTTATATTTTTTAGATGCTTCACGATAAATTAAATCAACCCTTACATGCTCATCTTCTAGAAGTGTGTACCCAGCTGCAAGAGTAAATAAAGATCCGTGAAGGTAAATCAATAGTTCTTGAAGTTTTAAAAAACCAATACCATAAATATACCTAGCCATAACAATAGATAATTGAACTATAACCATTAGGATTATAAACCAAGATATATTTCTACCAATGATTTGGTTAACTTTATCAAATAATGATATAATTTTAATTAGAAGTGACATTTAACTATTTGATTGATCTTGCTTTCATGTAGGCTTGTTCAGACTTACTTGACCAATCATTTAAACGTTTCATAGAATCTTTAAATGAATTAAAGATTCTTTTGGATATTTCCGTTCTCGTCGAAACTTCTTCTATAACACCCTCTGAAATCACTTTTAATTCTGACATAATTTCATCAGAAAAGGTTCTCATTTTTACTTTGTGTTTATTTATTAATGTATCTAAAGCGATTGCATTGTGATGATTGAATTCTGCTAAGGTGTATGTATTTTCATAAGCTAAAACTTGCCTTATTATTGATTGTTCAGAAAGTGTAAATGAATTCCAAGTATCTAAATTTATTCCAGTTGCTAAACCAGCTCCTGGTTCATGAAAGCCTGGCCAATAGTAGTATTGCGCTGCCTGATAAAAAGCTAACGATAAATCATTCCATGGACCAACCCATTCTGTTGCATCTATAGCTCCAGATTTAAGACTTGAAAAGATTTCTCCACCAGGGATTGCAACTGCTGCTGCTCCAACTTTTCTAAGAACCTCACCTCCAAGACCTGGCATTCTTATTTTAAGACCATTAAGATCATCTAGTGAGTTTATTTCTTTATTAAACCACCCACCCATTTGAACACCTGTATTCGCAGACTGGAATGAAATTAAATTAAAATCACTAGTTAGTTCATTCCAGAGCTCTTGGCCGCCACCATGATCTATCCATGCATTTAACTCATTCGCTGTCATTCCAAAAGGTACTGCCGTGAAAAAATTAAAACCAATATTTTTTCCTTGCCAGTAATATTCTGCACCATTGTACATGTCTGCAAGACCACTTGATGCTGCATCAAACGCTCCAAAAGCAGGAACTAATTCACCAGCTGAATATACCTTAATATTAAGTTTTCCATCTGTTGCAGCGCTAATTCTTTTTGCAATTCTTTCTGGCGATGTCCCTAGCCCAGGTAAATTTTTAGGCCAAGTTGTTACCATATTTAATCTTCTGATATTTTTTGATAGAGCTGGAGTTGATAGGGTGCTTGCTAATAATAAAGATGATCCTCCGCCAAGCAGGAAATCCCTTCGTCCAAATTTTTTGTTTTCTTTTGTCATAAACTTTGTCCTAAACTTTAATTAGATTAAATGATGTTCCCACTTATTATTTATCAATATTTCAGATGAATTGAATTTACTTTTATAGTCCATCTTATCACATCCTTCCACCCAATATCCGAGATATACATATTTTTTGTTTAATTTATTTGCTAGCTCAAAATGATCTAGTATCATAAATTTTCCCATAGAATTTTTTAAGAAATTTTCGCTATAAAATGAGTAAACCATAGAAATGGCGTTATCTAGAAAATCTGAAATTACACAAGCCGCTAATTCATCTTGATAATAATATTCGTATATCTGAGTTTCAATACCTGGCGCTTCCATCATTTTTTTATAATCATTATAATTCATTTCATTCATTTCACTTTTATCATGTTTAAATTTTAGATATTTTTTAAATAATTTAAATTGTTTGATAGAGGGCTCAGCTTTTAAATTTTTTTGAAAAACATTACAATTCTTTTTCAATACTCTTTTTTCACTTTTACTTGGCTTGAAATTTAAACAGCTTATTCTAATTGACTTACATAAGTTACAGCTATCACAAACTTGATTATATAAAATATTATGACTTCTTCTGAAGCCGAGTTTTATTAAAGATTCATATTCATATGTTTGGCCTGGATCATCCATTATCGTAAATATTTTTCTTTCTTGTTTATTATCAAGGTAAGAACATGTTTCTGTATTCGAAAGATAAAAATTATGGTTGAATTTGTTTATTAATTTATTCACTTTGTGCCTAAAAATTTAAATAATTAATCATGAAAGTATATGATATCCATAAAAGTATAATAAGTGGTACCCCGGATATTAAAAAATCTTTAAAACTATAATCACCTGGGCCCATGACCATTAAATTTGTTTGATATCCTATAGGCGTAGCAAATGAACAATTTGCTGCAAAGATTATACAATAAATAAAGGGTTCAGGCTCCATATTAAGGTTTATTGCTAAAGTTATAGCAATAGGTGTAAAAAGAACCGCTGTGGCATTGTTACTGATAAAATTAGTAATAATAGCAACTATTATAAATAATATTGATAAAACTGTATTAATAGAAAAGTTACTTGTTAGATAAGTAATTGTTTCAGATATAAACATTGCGCCACCTGTTTCTTGCAATGCAATTGAGAGCATTATAGTAGAGGCAACAAGAAGGTAAACTTTAAAATCAAGAGCATTTACAGCATCTTTAATACCGACGACTTTGAAGATAAGCATTAGAGCAGCACCCATAACGGCCGCTGCTGTTATATTAAAAATCCCTGTTGATGCTAAAAAAATAGTTAATAGAAAGATTAGCCTTGCCCTTACTGCAAAGCGTTGTGATGGAAGGTATATTGCTGACCATTCAATTGGAAAAATATCTTTAATCCCTCTCAGAGACCTCAATGATTTATCAGATCCCTTTAATAATAATGTACTTCCTGGGCCAAGTTTTGAGTTTTTAAGAGAATCTCCCTCAATACTTTTATCCCTTTGTATTCCAATGACTTTACAGTTTGACTCATACTCAAAGTTAGTTTGGTTTAATGTCCTTCCAATTAAAAATGATCCTGGTGTAATTGCTGCCTCAATCATCATTTCAGTTTTTGATGAAAAGTCCTTTGTATTAATGCTTTTGAAAACAGGTTCATTTCTTTTTAGTGCATCTGTTAAAAAACCTTTGGTCATTGAAATTGTTAATTCGTCATTATTTTTAATTGTTAAGTCATCAAAAGGAGGGAATAGCTTTTCATTATCTCTGGTTATTAGTCTAACAGTATAATCTTTTAGCTCAGGAAGAAGTCCAGATACAAAAGTTTTACCTAGTAAAGGATTTTCTTTCCCAATCTTAATTTGTACTATAAATTGCCTTCCTTCATCATTTGAGCTGTCATTTTTTTTATTATTTTTTTCTTTTTTAGGATTTAATATTAATGGAAGTATAAAAGTTGCATAAAAAAAACCTATTAAAGCAAGAAACCCCCCTTGCATTGCAAAATCAAAAAAACCTATTTCTTTTCCTATGCTTGAGAAAACAGATCCAGAAACAAGTAAATTTGTAGATGAACCTATTAGAGTGGTCATTCCGCCCAAAATACAAATATAAGATAACGGTAGAAGAGTTAATCTTGCTGATTTATCTAGCTGTTTACATAAAGATAATATTATTGGAATAAACATTACTATTATTGGGGTGTTGTTTAATAAAGCACTCAAAACAAATACCAGGAGCATAACAAATAGAAATTTTAGTTGATTATTTTTTGATTTATCCCCTGAGACCCAAACAGCAATCCCTTCTAATGCTCCAGTTATTAATAACCCGTGACCAATAACCAACAAACTCATTAAAGCAAGAAGGGAGGGATTGGCAAATCCTTTGAGTATTACTTCAAGTGATAAAGGTACCCCTGACATAACCCCAAGAAAGGGGCTATTTTGAAAGATAACTACAAGAATTGTGATTATTCCAACTGATGTAATTTCTATAGGTATTTTATCAATAGAAAAGAAAATCATACTTACAAAAATAAGAATGAAAATAAACCACATGTATAGATCAATTGAAATCATATAAGCTTTAGTCCGTTAATATAAATTAGTTTTAAAAATATAGTCCTGCAAACACCTTCTGTGATTATTTGATAGAGGAAAAATTATAGATATTAAAAATAATGTACCAATCGGTATTACTAAAAAAAATAATATATTATAAATTAATAAT
>CERI01284185.1_pt1 | contig 10877 bp, 11 predicted proteins | sample 350261 | NCBI WGS metagenome assembly CERI01 (sample SAMEA2620979, study PRJEB7988) | marine metagenome | isolation source: saline water (ENVO:00002010), including
GGAAAATTATCCCAATGAAAAAGTAACCAGTGAAAAAATAACCGATTGTATATTATGCTGGTGTTTGCCTATTTATTCCGGAACAAATGTTAGTAATAAGTCTTATCCAAAAGATTCATTTAAATTAATAAATATTAAAAATGAAGATACATATGAATATGTGAATAATATATCTAAATTTGATATTACTAAAAAAAATATAGATGCATTAAGAGAAGCAAGAAATCTAATATTAGATAAATATAATATTTGGGAACAAATATTTCAAATAATTAATAATCAAAGTAATTATAAAATAAACTATATATTCAAAAATACTTAAAAATATGGAGAAAATGTATATCATCGATAATAATAACCCATTCAGCATCATTTATATTAGTAACTGCGATTAAATTTTTCCATTTATGAGAATTATTTTCATAATATACTTGTGCCATTATACTATATGATAATAATCTATATTTAAATTATAATTGGTTCCAAAAATCTAAACTACTATTATTTGATAATAAAAAAGATAAAAAACTGAACGAACTACCCGCAGACCCTACAAATTTATCCAACTTAGACAAAACATATATTTCATAAACAGCATTCATCAAACCAAAATTGTTATCTGAAAATTTATCATTATATGTATTTCCAAACGGATTATCTAATTTTAGAATACTTTCTCCGTATTTATCTATTAATGTATTTTCTATAATATTATTGTCAGTTGACACATATATCTTCCAATCTTTATTATCCTTTAAAAATCCTTCAATAAAAGAAAATAATTTATTCTGATTATAATATTCAATAAATCCTCCGTCTAATGTTCTAATATGTAAGCCTAATACTTTACATTTTAAACCATTGATGTAATTATTTATCTTATTGTTTATAATATCTACCGGTGTTATTAATTTTGCATACATTTTTAATTCTTGTAAAAATCCATTTATTTGAAAATTTTTTGTAGGATATGGTTGATAATCTGATATATTATCATTTAATGTTCCAAAGACATGACATACATTATAATACAAAGTATTATTTTTATCATAATCTGTAATTATATTTTTTTCAATATTCCAATTACAATTACATATATTTAAATTGTATGGTAAAGATGAAATAATATTAATATCATAATTAATATTTAATAAATTATGGATAGTATACGTTTTGTCATTTACATTAGTATGATTATAGGCAGTTATTTTATTAGCTTTAACATATAATTTAAAATTAAATTTATCACATATACGTATCATACTAATTAAAGGGATTAATTGGTTGCCAATTCCACTTTTTAGATCCAAGAATTTATTTATAGAAATATCGCTCATATTTATAAATATATAATATACTTAAACATATTTAATATTTTATATATATTATGAAATTAAATATAGGTTGTGGAAAAAGAAATTTTGGTAAAGATTGGATTCATATAGATGGTTCTAGATATGAACATATACATTCACACGACATTATAAATTTACCTTTTGGTGAGGATTCTCTAGATATTATTTATGCTTCACATGTATTTGAATATTTTGATCGTGAAGAAGCAAATGATGTATTAAAGATATGGAGAAAATGTTTAAAACAAAATGGAATATTACGACTTGCAGTACCTAACTTTGAAATGTATGCAAAATTGTATATAGAAAATAAAATTACACTAGACAATTGTGTTGGACCATTATATGGCAAATGGCAAATGAATGAAGGAAACATTATTTATCATAAAACTACCTATGATTTTAAAAGTTTAAAAAGATTATTAGAAAATAATAATTTTAAAGATATTCAATTATGGGATTGGCACAATGTAGATCATGGAATATACGATGATCATTCACAATCATATATCCCACATATGAATAAGGAAAATGGTATATTAATGAGTTTGAATATACAATGTAATAAATAATTACATTAATTTAACGTTTATTTTTTTTTATAAATAATAATAATTATTTATAAAATGTTTAACTTAAAAGAGACTTGGGGTAATCACAAAATTTTTAACTATGATATAAAAAAACATCCATTTATTAATTATTTAAAAGAATTATTTAACGAAAATGAATTGGATAATTTACACTTAAAATCACAAGATTTTAATGAAGTAAAAGATGTATTGAATTTAGGTTATCTTAATGATAAAGATACTGATTTACATAATATATTCTATAATGATATAAAATCGAATGATGTATTTAAGAAACTATATTGTAATTTTATAAAAGATATTTATAAGTATTTTTTTAAAGAAGAAGAAATTATGATATTTCAAAGTTTTCCTAGTATTAGAATACAATATATGGAAAGTGTTGTAATACCTCCTCATTATGATTCAGATCGTTTAAGCAATCATCCAATAGGAGAAAAAAATTTTATAATACCAATAACATCTATGAAAAATACAAACACTATATTTATAGAATCAGAACCTAATAAAAAGGATTTTAAAAATATTAATTTAGAACCTGGAGAACTTCTTTATTTTAATGGAAATAAATGTACTCATTATAATGAAAAGAATCAAGAAAATAAACTTCGAATTTCTTTAGATTTTAGAGTAATAAGATTAAAAGACTATATGAATTATATTTTAAATTTTGATCTTAAAAAAACAAACCCTAGAGATATTGAAAGAAAAAGAGAACCAACATTAATGCTCATTGGTGGATATTATCAAGCTTGTAATGTTACCTCTGATATTAACGATATGATGAATTGGTATAATATTCATTCGATTATGCAGCATCGTCCTACATTTGAAAAAGAAGAAGCATTAGCAACTTATAACTATATGATTGAAGATAATTTTATAACTGAACATAAGAAAACAAAAGAATTAGAAAATATAATATGTAATTATTTAGATTGTAAACATTGTATAATGACTACAAGTGGTACAGTTGCAATCATATTAGCATTAATGTCATTAAATTTAAAAGAGGGTGATGAAGTAATAGTTCCAAATTATACTATGATTGCTACAATAAATGCTGTTAAATTTTTAAAACTTGTCCCTATAATAATAGATGTTGATTCTGAAACATATACATTAAATTGTCAAGAAATGGAAAAAAATATAACATCAAAAACTAAATGTGTAATTCATGTATCTTTAAACAATAGATATAGTAAATTAAATGAAATTGTTAATTATTGTAATGAGAATAATATTTATCTAATAGAAGATAGTGCGCAATCTTTAGGGTGTAGATTTAACGGTAAATCATTAGGCACATTTGGTAAAGTAGGATGTTTTTCCCTAAGCACACCAAAAATTATAAGTACAGGACAGGGTGGTTTCTGTGTAACTGATGATGACGAATTAGCAAAAAAAATGAATATGATTAAAAATTTTGGAAGAAGAGAAAGCGGACAAGATAATTTCGAAGTATTTGGTATAAATTTTAAATATACTGATTTACAAGCTGTAATATGTATAGAACAAATGAAAAAATTAGATTACCGAGTGAAAAGAATGCAAGAAATGTATAAACTATATTACGAGAATTTAAAAAATATTGTAAAAATGATACCATCTTTAAATGAAGAATGGTTACCATGGTTTATAGATATTTATATATCAGATAGAGATGATTTAATGAAATTTTTAAAACAACATAAAGTTGGTGTAAGACCAGTTTATGGAGAAATAAATAAAACGAATATTTATAATTCTGATATAGTTTTTAGAAATAGTAATTATGTGTGTAATAATGGTCTTTTTTTACCTTCATATATTACATTGACTAACAATGAAATAATTTATATATGTAAATTAATCAAATGTTGGTATTTGAATAAATAAACTAATTCGTTTAAAAATTAATCTGATTATATACAAATGAAAGAAATTTGTGTTATAGTTCAAGCACGTTTGGGTTCACAAAGAGTCAATAAAAAAATGTGCAGATCTTTTGGAAAATCTACATTATTAGATATTACTTTATCTAATTTACAAAATTCAAAGGTAATTCACAAAGAAGACATATATGTTTCAGTATATGAAGATGAATTAAAAAATATAGCAAAAAAATACGATTTCAATATATATAATAGAAGTGAACATTCTGCAAAAACAGAGAATGATATGAAGTTAATGTTCGAATGGTGGAATAAATTAGATTATAAATACTATATAATCATTAGTGCATGTCATCCATTCTTATCAATTGAAACAATTGATAACTTTTATAATAAATTTTCAGAACACCAAAAAAAAGGGCTATTTGCCGTTGTTAAAAAGAAAAATTACTATTGGGATAATTCCTATAATATGATAACAAATTGGCCTGAAAATCAAACAACATTTAATACCAAAATGGTAGAAAATATATATGAAGCAGCACATTGTTTATATGGGGGTGAAATGAACGATATAGGTAAATATATTTATATGGGAAATTTTGGTAACAAAGAAGTTGAATTATTTATAATAGAAAATGAAATGGAAACATTAGATATTGATTACGAATGGCAGTTTAAATTATATGATAATTATATTAAATATAATTAATCATTATGATAATTATGAAAATAATAATAATATGCATAGGAAATGTTAATCAAGGAACCGGCCATGTTTATAGAATGTTACGATTAACAAATAATTGTTTCTCATCTATGAATATATTAAATATGGATCATGAAATATTATTTATAGTTAATAGCGAAGAATATTTGGCAATTAAAATATTAAAAAAAAATAATATAAGATTTATAAAATATAGTGATAATAATGATTTATACTCAATATTATCAAAAAATAAAAGTGATATTATTATAAATGACTGTTTAAATACATCAAAACATCTAATTGTAAATCAAAAAAAATATACACAAAAAGTAATAAATTTTGAAGATTATGGTTCAGGTGTAAATGAAGCAGATTTAATAATAAATTCATTTTATAATAAAGGTGTTATATGCGGAAATAAGGTTTATACCGGTTTAAAATATACATTATTAAGTCCATTACTATCTGAATCAAAAGTGATTAAATTTAGAAAAAAACCTCATAAAATAATATTAACTTTTGGTGGTTCAGATCCAAATAATATAGTTTTAACAGTATTAAAAATTTTAATAAGAAATAATATAGAAAAAAAAATACATATACTAGTGATCTTAGGGATTGGATATGCACATAAAAAAGACATATTAGAATTATTTGAAAAATATAACAATATATCAATATCAATAGATGAACAAAATATGATATCTCAATTTCAATCATCTGATATAGCTATTACGAGTTGTGGGTGTGCTATGTTTGAAGCATGTTATTTTTTATTGCCAACAATATGTATATCTCATAATGATCGTGAAATATTACATACAGATTTATGTCCAAAAAATACGATAATTAATATGGGTTTATTCAGTAATTTAGATGAATTAACATTAATAACACATTTAAATTCGTTAATAGAATCCGAAGATAAAAGAAACAATATTAGGAAAAATATGCTAACAATACATAATGAAATTAAATATAGTTATAAGAATGTATTTGATTTAGTTTTTAAAGTATAATACCAATATAATCATTCAAGATATTATGAGTTAAATTTTTTTGTTGGATAAACTGTAAATTATCTATACTGTCATTATTTGAACCATACCACCAGTGTAATAAGATTCTGTATTTATTAGGATTAGTAATTTTTCCACCACGGTGTAAATTTCGTGTATCTTCTAAAAAAATAGAACCAGATGGTCCACTAAGTATTTTTTTATTTTCTTCTAATATAATTTCTCCTCTATGTAAATTACGAAATTTTAATATTTCACTTATTTTTTTTTTTGAATTAGTTATTATTTCATGAGCACCATTAGATTCATCTACATCATTTAAATATAAAAAAACTTTAAAAAATTTATGACAGTCATTATCTGTATGCCAATCTTGTGCTGCAAATGATAGTTCATTATTTTTATCTGTATAAAATGTTATCCATGAATTTATTGCTTGTAATTTAGGTAAACAACCTAAATGTTTTTCAGCGGTTTTTAAAATAGTAGGATCAATAATTAATGATGATAAAGCTTGAATATTTAATAAATCAGTAATATCTTTATGATTATATTGATTAATAAAATGTGTATGTATATTATTATTTTTTTGATTTAAATATGATGGTATTTGATTTATTTTTATATATTCATCATGAACATTTTTTTGTGTATTTCTACCATAAAATTTTATTTTTTCTAATCCTTTTAAAATTTCAAGTATTATATTATTATCTAATTTATTCAAATATGCATAACCTTGATTATTAATTGTAGACGTTAAAACATCAGTATCTTGTTCAAAAAAAGTTTTTTTATTATCAAAATTTAAATTTAAATTATTATTTTTTTCTATTTGGTTAATATATTCACAAATAAATGTTTTACAATCTTCATTTTCATTTAAATTTGTATTAACAATTGATGTATTATTTGCATTAGAACATAATCTAGTAGATTTATAGTTATTCAAATAATTAATAACACCAATAATATCAAAATTATCATAATGACCTGCCCGATTCTTAATATTTTTTAATATTTCTGTCATACTATATAATATTATTTAAAAATAAATAATATTATATAAACTTATAAATTAATTAGTAAAATTTTAAGTCATTTTTTCTTACATATAACTCTAATACAATATGGGTTTTCATTTTTATATTTTGCAAAATTTATATCTTCATTAATATAAATAATATCGAAGTTTTTTTCAGTTAATAAGTTTTTTAAATAATTGAAATCAGTATAATTTCTATAATGTGTTTTTCCATGAAAAACCTCTTCATTTTCACTTTTTTTGCTTCTAGTTTCAATAACTAAATAACTATTAGTTTTTATAGAATCTAAGAAAGATATATGTTGTTCGTTAGTGATACTATGAAATGTAAACCGAGAATAGATTAAATCATATTTATCTTTATTAAATATTACAAAATCATCAGTATAAAATTTTACATTATTTTTATTAATTGGTAAAACTCCACAATTATCAATTCCATCAACATTATATATATAAGATAAGGCATAACTATCTCGTCCATTACCACATCCACAATCTAATACATATGATATATTTACATTTTTAAAATAATCTATAACAAAATTACAAAAATTTGAACATTCTAAATTATTACCATTATTCAATGAATAAAAATTAACCCAATATTTTTTATCATGAATATTCATTTATAAATTATATATATAATAAATCCTTATATTTTTTTTGTCACAAAATTAGTTATTTCTAAACAAGTTTGATTCATAAGTTCGTAATAATTTTGTTTATAAAAATCATTAATAGCATTTATCTCAGTTAAATTTAGTTTATAAGGTAATTCATTTTCATTTATATATTTTAACAAAAATTTGGAACCCATTTTATTATGGATATGTGTAATTATTACATCGTTAATATCATTAACATTTATAAATTTACGAATTAAATACATAGGGTTTTTAACAATCGTAATTTGTAATGGCCCCGTATACGATTGTTCCAAGTCATTAAAATCCAGATCATTAACTGCATACTTATGTTTATAATAATTTTTATCATGAATATCTGCCATTATATCGGGAAAATTAAAATTTTTATAAATTACAATAGGTTCTACAGACGGTGTTTGTTTTAAATATTTATGATCAGTAATACGATATTTAGCAGTATATCCCATATCATATGGTGTAATAATTATTGATAAACCGATATTATAACAATCTAATAGAAAATTAGTATTTTCTAATAATGTATCATTTTCAATTACATAATCTATATCATCATCCCATAATAGTAGATTTTTATTACGCAGTTGACCTATTAATGTTCCATGTGCAAAAGTGTATTTAATATTATATTTTGCAAATATACATTTTATTTTTGTCATCATTGAATACATGGATGTATGTAAACTTAAGATTGTATCAACACATTCATTATCGTTTAATACATCTATTATTTTCATTACATAATTATATAATTATATCTTTAAGTATCTATTAAATAAATATTTTTTAATACATCGTCTTCTGATAAATCACAATTAATCGTTTTACCTATAATATTATCTATTTCCATAGCATCAATACCAACATTTGGCCTTTTACATATCAAGTCATCAATACCTAAAATATGCCCTTTTTTAAGATTTTTTCTAACATATATTGAGCGCCTTGCATTAAGTTGTGATTTTTTTTCACATTCAAGTAATTGTTTATCTTTATTACCTATAATTAAATCGATAAATAAGCATTTATCGCTAATTTTTTTTAAATCAATAGAATCCATAGAATGATAGTGATCATTTCCCTGTAACGTTTTATCTAATGTATAGTGTTTTTCAATATACTCGGCGCCTAATATATAAGCAGTTGATAGTATGTCCATATTAGTATCCGGTTTAGTATGATCTGAATATCCTAATTTATAGTCGGGGAAATTATTTTTAATACTAGTAATCATATTCAAGTTAGCATTATTATCATTTGTAGGATAGCTTAATATACAATGCATAATAACTATATTTTTATTTCCATTACCTGTAATTAGATCTACAGCTGTTCTAATATCTTCTAATGAAGAAGCACCCGTGGATAATATTATTTTTTTATTTTTTTTTGCTATAGCCAAAATTAGTTGTTTATTAGTAATATCGGAAGATGAAATTTTATATACATCAACCATAGAATCTAAAAATTCAACAGAATCTAAATCAAATGGAGTACAAATAAAATCTATTTCAGTTTGTTTACAGAATTTTGATAAAAATTCATAATCTTCTTGGTTAAATGAATCGTGTTTTGTAAATAATTCATATTGTGTTTTTGTAGGTTCCAATCTAGTATCCCAATACGCAGGTGAATTTCTAGAAACTAAACTATTAGCTTTATATGCTTGAAATTTAACAGCATTAGCACCATTATTTTTTGCCTCAATGATCATTAATTTACAAGCATCCGTAGGTGATATACTATATTTTTTAGATATATCAAAAAAATTAACACCAATTTCAGCTATTATATATACCATTAATAATATTAATATAATAAATCTTTATATTATTTTTCACATATAATAAATAGTGTATCTGATTTTTTACAATTTATTAAGGTGTTTTTATACATATCATTTAATTCATCATTATCCATTGTTATAATATCATTACCGGGATTATTATGTGATAACCATCCTAGATGATTAGATATATTATATCTTTGTTGATGTTCTACATTAATGTTTTTAAATCCAATATTTGTTAATAAACAAACAATAGCATTCTCTGAATATATAACTTTTCTTAATGAAGTAATAAATTTTTTGTAAGCATCATTATTATATAAAGTATAAAGAGCTTTATTCGCATTACTTGTTTCGATTATTAATATCCCTCCTAGTTTTAATTTTTTATAAAATTTATTTAAATTACCAATAGGGTCTGATAATAATTCAAGAGATTGGAAAATAGTTATAATATCAACTGTATTATTTTGAATAATATCTATATTATTATAGAAATTATAATCATATTTATTTTTTAATAAATTTAAAGCAGATTCCATAATTTCTATACCTATAATATCTTTACATAAATTAGAACATTTATCGATAATACCACCATATCCACATGCAAAATCTAAATATATTTTGTCTTTCAAATAGTGTTTAATATTATTAAAACGTCTATTATTATCATTATAAAAATTTAACTTTCTTTCTGATATTTTATCAAAATCTTTATTTGGTGCTTGAAAATATTTATAAACATCCATAGTTTTATATATATCATTTCCATTATAATCTATTAAACTTTCATTAATAAATTTAACACCACTATCTTTACATATTATTACATATTTAAATAAGATTTCCTCGGGATTGTCATTATATGAATATTCTCTACAAATACTATAATAATAAAGATTGTTGGAATTAACAATTTCTTTATCTATTAAAAAAATTATAACTTCATTTTTTATTTTTTCATTAAATTTAGTATCATTAGTTGTATCTGAACATGTGTCAAATGAAGATGTTATTTTTTCTACAATAGAATTATTCATTAAATATAAAATTTATATATATATTTAAATACATTTAAAACCAACTAACTATAAGTTATAATATGTATTCATTAATAAAAAAGTTATATCCCTTACATCGTAGTATAACCGGTGATAATAATAGAAAAACTTTAGATGAAATTAAAAATATAATTCCTATCAATATAAAAGAAGTTGAAACAGGAACTAAAGTATTTGATTGGGAAGTACCACAAGAATGGAAAGTAAAAGAAGCGTATATAAAAAATAATGCTGGTGAAAAAATTATAGATATTAAAAACCATAACTTACATTTATTAAGTTATAGTATACCATTTAAAGGTGTAATAAGTTTTGAAGAATTAAATAAACATTTATATTATTTAAAAGAATATCCCGATTGGATACCTTATAGAACTTGTTATTATGGGAATAGTTGGGGTTTTTGTTTAACATATAATCAATATAAAGAATTAGATAAAAATGAAGTTTATGAAGTTTATATAGATAGTGAAAAATATAATGGTAGTTTAACATATGGTGACCTAATAATACCAGGCGAATGTGAAAAAGAAATACTTTTATCAACCTATATATGTCATCCATCGATGTGTAATGATTGTTTATCCGGAATAGCTTTATTAACTTATTTATGTGATTATTTACTTAAAAAGAAGAATTATTATACATATAGAATAATATTTGTCCCCGAAACAATAGGTGCAATAACATATTTATTTATGAATAATATAAACTTCTTAAAGAAAAATATAATAGGTGGATATGTAATAACATGTGTA